>SL_5KL_010_SEDDRAFT_10000144_pt1 | contig 42096 bp, 37 predicted proteins | sample SodLakKL_010_SED_FD_9118 | JGI IMG/M metagenome (IMG submission 9118)
GATCTGGCCAACGACCTGGGCAACCTGGTCAGCAGGACCCTGACCATGGCGGAGCGCTATTTTGATGGAGTCCTGCCGGAGCCTTCGCAGGGTGATGAAGAAAGCGATCAGGAGCTGCGCAGCACGGCCATGAATACGCCTGCGGCGATTGAGGCGGCCATGGATCAAATGAAAATCAGCGATGCCCTGGCTGAGCTGTGGCTGCTGGTCCGGCAGAGCAACAAGTATATTGATGATAACATGCCCTGGAACCTGGCTAAAGATCCGGCTAAAAAGGATCGCCTGGGCACGGTCATCTATAACCTGATTGAAAGCATCCGCTTTGTTGCGGTTATGCTCAAACCATACCTGCCCCGCACCCCGGAATCGATCTGGGCGCAGATCGGGATCAAGAATAATGAAGATTTGCAGCAGTGGGAGAGCCTTAAAGATTGGGGCCTGATTAAACCCGGCACTGCAGTTAAAAGGGGCGATGATTTGTTCCCGCGCCTTAACATGCAGGCTGAAATCAGGGCTATGCGGGCGGATAAGCCGGCGGAAGAACCGGGGGATATACCTGAGCAGGAAGAAGAGCAAACCGGCTTAATCAACCTGGAACAATTCCAGCAGGTTGATTTAAGGGTGGCCGAAATTGTTTCTGCAGAAAGGGTGCCCAAGTCAGACAAGCTCTTGAAGCTGGAAGTAGACCTGGGGGAAGAGTCATTCCGCCAGGTGGTAGCGGGGCTGGCTGAATTCTACCAGCCGGAGGAGCTGGTCGGCAGGCAGGTTTTATTTGTTGCCAACTTAAAGCCGGTCAAACTGCGGGGAGTCCTTTCCCAGGGGATGCTGCTGGCGGCAACAGGGGATGACGGCGATCTGGCCCTGAGTACGGTTGACAAGAAGATGGCCCCGGGAAGCAGGATCAGTTAAAGTGCTTACGTTTATCGACACCCATGCCCACCTGGATTTTTCCCAGTTCAAAAATGATCTTGAACCGGTCCTGGAACGGGCCCGGGAAAAAGGGGTCGCGGCAGTTGTAAATGCCGGCACCGATGAGCAGTCCTCTCTACGCTCGGTGGAATTGAGCAAGAAATATCCCCAGGTTGGCGCCTCTGTCGGGATCCATCCCCACGGCGCCGCCCGGGTTTCAAAGAACTGGCTGGAAAAGCTGGAAAAGCTGGCCTCAGAAGATGTTGTCCTGGCTGTAGGGGAAACCGGGCTGGATTTTTACCGCAACCTCTCTCCGCGGGAAGCCCAGGAACAAATTTTCCGCGAGCATCTCCGCCTGGCCTGCCGGGTTCAAAAACCGGTGATCGTCCACAGCCGGGAGGCTCACAGCGAGACCCTGCAGATCTTAAAAGAAGAGCCCCTGCCTTCTAAAGGCGGGGTGATGCACTGTTTTTCCGGCGACCGAAAGCAGCTGGAGGCTTTCCTTGATCTCGGGTTTTATGTTTCCCTGGCCGGACCTTTAACTTATCCGCGTTCCCATGCTTTGCGGGAACTGCTGAATTATATCCCGCAAGACCGCCTGCTCATGGAAACAGACTCGCCTTACCTTGCCCCCCAGGCTTACCGCAGCAAACGCAATGAACCGGCCTACGTTAAGTTTGTTTATGAACGGGCCGCCCTGGCCCTGAACCTGGACCTGGACCGGTTTGCCGGGCAGGTTTACGTGAATGCTGTCCGCCTTTTTTCTGATTACCTGGTGGACCGGGCTTGAGGTGGACCGGATACTGATGTCGATTGAATGTCATTATTTTATCGGGCCTGCCAAAGATCAAGTTTCAAACAAAAGGATAAAGATTCAGGCTATAAATAAAAGACAGCGCCAGGGTTTTTAACTAAAGCGCTGTCTTTTAGATCTGGTTCTTTCTTTGTTCATTTAAGGATGCGATTTTGGTTTAATGCTACAGCGAAAGGTTAAGAGTTAACCGGTGCCGCGGGGGCGGCTCGTAGGTCCCAAAGTGCAGCGCAGGCCGCAGCTAAGTTGATTAATCCGTACCTGTGGTTTAACAGGCCCTGATTAATGATTTGCATTTCACTGTAGTGCCAGTAACCTTTCCAGTCTAAGGCTTCTAGCTGACCAGGCTCTGCAGTTTCATGGCCAGGGACATATCGCCCTTTACCTTCAGCTTGCCGGCCATGAATGCAGATGTGGCGTTTAATTTTCCTTCCAGCAGATCGTTAAAATCATCGGCCGCCATGGTGATAGTAATATTGGGGTTGTCATGGGCTGATTCAACAACGGTAGGCTTTCCATCTTCTACGGTTACGTGGAAAACTCCACCATTGTCTCCTGAAAGATCAAACTGGTATACTGCACTGACTCCCTTTAGCTTCGAGGGGTCAGCTTCTGCAATTTTTTTATTCAGGTTATCTAAAATCTCCTTAAACTCTGCCATATTATAAAATACCTCCTTGAAATTAAAATCGCTTTACCGGTGGAATTCATACTCATATTAGTTTACTGGTTCTATCCCTCCTTTCCCCATTTAAAGGGAAACTGGTGGAAAGAATTTCTGGCTGGAAAATGCTTAAACAGTTGAATTATTCCTGTTGTTAAATATATTATACTGCATAAAACCTGTCTTGTCATTATGTTTTTGCGAATGCTGTGGTTAAGGTAACCGTTATTGCAAGGCAGCCTGCACCACACCATGCCCCGGTCTAACCCGCCTTATATGAAGGAAGGAATTCGTTTGACGCAGCCCGGCCTGAAAGGTAAACTAAAGCAAAACCGGGAAGGATGAGGTTTATTAGTGGTGGAAAAGATGCCGGATGTAACTTCTCCCCGTGTGCTTAATAACCTTTTTGAAGCATACGGCCTGCAGCCCCGCCGGCAGCTGGGGCAAAATTTTCTGATCGATGCCAATATAGTTAGAAAAATTGTAAGTGCTGCCGAAATCCAGCGCGATGACCGGGTGATCGAGGTGGGCCCCGGTGCGGGAGCACTAACAGTATCCCTGGCCCATGCCGGGGCCAAATTGATCGTCCTGGAAATAGACCGCGGCCTGGTTAAACTGCTTAAAAACTTGTTTGAAGCGTGGCCCCAGGTTGTGATTAAAGAGCAGGATGTTCTGCAGGTGGATTGGATAACCCTGGCAGGCAACCTGGGAGCGGAAAAAGGAGCGGTTAAGTTAATCTCAAATTTGCCTTACAATATTTCCGGCCCCTTTATGTATAACCTGTTCAGGGCAGGGTTTCCTTTTTCCACGGCCCTTTTGATGTTCCAGAAAGAAGTGGCCCGCCGGCTTGTCGCCAAACCCGGCGACCATGACTACGGGGCTTTATCTGTGCTGAGCCAGTATTACTGCCGGGGTAATATCCTGTTTGATGTGTCAAAGAACGTATTCTGGCCCCGGCCCAGGGTGGATTCAGCAGTGTTGAAACTAAAGCCCCGCCGGCGGGATCTTTCAGAAAGCGAAGAACAGCTGTTTTGGGAGATTGTCCAGGGAGTATTCCAGCAGCGCAGGAAGACTTTACCCAACGGCATGGCCCGCCTTTTTGATCTTTCCAGGAGCAGGCTGGTTGAATTGTTGGAAGAGGTGCCTCTATCTCCCACAGCGAGGCCCGAAGAGCTCAGTGTAATCCAATTTGCAAAGCTGTCTCGAATAATTTATAATTATTTTGATAAGCAGTAATGAAATTACACTAATACCGAAAGGTCGTAGGGAGCATGTTTTTTACCAGTCCCTCCAAGGGAAAGGTATCTTTCCAGGAATTATTTGAAGACCTGGTGGGGTACACCAATGAGTTTCCTGATGATTCATATAAACTGATTATCGGTACTGATTCACACTCATTCCTAAATGACCATGTCATGTTTGTTACAGCCGTTGTAGTCCACCGCATTGGTAAGGGTGGGCGTTTTTTCTATCATAAACAAAAAACGCGTTACATGGAAAGCCTGCGGCAAAGGATCTATTACGAAACCTATTTAAGCCTCGAGGTAGCCACCCGGTTGACTGAGAAGCTGGCCGAGGACAGCGATCTGCGCCTGAATGTGGAGATCCACCTCGATGTCGGGGAGAAAGGCGAAACCCGTGATATTATTAAAGAAGTTGTGGGTATGGTTATAGGAAGCGGTTACCAGGCTTTTATTAAGCCCTACTCGTACGGAGCAGCCACTGTAGCTGATAGATTTACCCGTTAAAAAGGATTAAAAGGCTTGAGCGGCAATTTATTTGTTATTTTCTTAGGATTTCTTGACATATTGGCCGATATTATGTTAATATATACAGTAGAATAAATATAAGGTGGTTTTAAATGGTGGCAAAAGACGTCCTATTTGAAATCCGCAAGAAGCTTGAATCTCACCTGGGTGAAAAGATAAAACTGCGAGCCAACCGCGGCCGGCGCAAGACCTACGAGAAAGAAGGAGTGTTGGAAAGCCTTTATCCTTCGATTTTTATTGTAAGGGTGGATGAGAACAACTATAACCAGAGGCTTTCATTCAGCTATACCGATGTCCTCACTGAAACAGTTGAGTTAAGCTTCAGCGAAGGGAAAATGCGTCAAAGCGCAGGCTAGCAAAGATTAGGAGTTGATTCGTTTTTAAAGCGAACTCTCCCGGTTATTGACATCCTGGAATTCTACCCCGTACAGTGTAAAATGTAAGAAGGGCAGCAGGTCCAGGGCTAAAATAGCGGAATTAGACCGGATTAATAATCCGGTTTTTCTTTTTATGCAGGGCAGGTGCTTTTTAGGGGCCCTGAAAAGCAGGATTAAGAGGGGTTTTGTAGAATACCGTCTGCACAACCAACAACTAAGGAGGGTTAGCGGTGAAAGCATTGCTTGTGATCGATATGGTGGTTGATTTTATCAATCCTGATGGCGCGCTTTATATCGGCCCGGTAGCTGAAAAAGTGGTTCCCCGGGTTAAATCCCGTTTAGAAGAATACCGGTCTAACGGTTCCCCGGTTATATTTGTTTGCGACAGCCATATCAGCGATGACGTTGAGTTCAACCTGTTTCCTCCGCACAGTGTAGCGGGAAGCGGGGGTGATGAAATTATATCCGAACTGGACCCCCGGCCCGGGGAAAGGGTAATCGAAAAAAGGCGCTTCAGCGCTTTTGTTGGGACCGATCTTGACCTGACCCTGCGGGATAAAGGGATCCAGGAAATTGAACTGGCCGGTGTGGTCACCAATATCTGTATCCTTTATACTGCCGCCATGGCCCGGATGTATGGTTACAAGGTTTATGTTCCGGTAAATGCTGTGGCCAGTTTTGATGAAGAAGCACACAACTTTGCCCTGAAGGAAATGGAAAAAACTTTGGGAGTAACAATGATCTAATACTGCTGGAGGAAAAAATGAAGATAGAGGACTTCATCACCCTAAAAGAAATTAGCCAGATCAAGGTAGATTCGAAACAGCGCTTTTTTTCAGCATCAGAACCGGAAATACAACGAGGTTTAACCAGTGACATCTATTTTGTCCGCAGCAGGGATCTGTTGACTTCCATGGGCCTGGCCGATACGGAGGTTACCGCAGAAATATTTTCCTCTAAAGAAGGAGTATTTGGCGGGATAGAAGAAGGGTTGCATCTTTTAAGGGGACGTGACCTGGAGATCTGGTGCCTCCGGGAAGGGGAACCCATGGAAGAAAAGGAAGTGGTGATGCGAATCCGGGGGCGTTACGGGGACTTTGGAATTTTCGAAACGCCCCTGCTGGGTATATTAGCCAGTTCCAGCGGCTGGTCTACTGCAGCGCGCAAATGCAAGGAAGCGGCCGGTGACCGCATGGTGGTCTGCTACGGGGCCAGGCATCTACACCCTGCCGTAGCACCGGTCATGGAACGCTCCGCGGTAATCGGTGGAGCGGATGCCTGCAGCTGCATCCTGGGGGCTCTCCTCCTGGGGCGTTCCCCGGTCGGCACAATCCCCCATGCTGCATTTCTTATTGTCGGTGATACCGTTGAACTGGCCAGGGCCTATGACCGCTTTATCCCTGAAGATGCCCCCCGGATAGTTCTTGTCGATACCTTTAAAGATGAAACCGAGGAAGCACTCAGGGTGGCCGATGCGCTCGGCAAGCAGCTGAACGGGATCCGCCTCGACACCCCGGGCGAAAGGGGAGGCGTTACTCCCGGGCTGGTCCGGGAGGCCAGGGCCCGCTTAAATCGGAACGGCTATGAGCATGTCCGGATTATTGTATCCGGTGGGCTGAACCCGGAGCGGATTACCAGGCTCACTGAAGCGGGAGCTGATGCTTTCGGTGTAGGCAGTTATATCGCCCGGGCCCCGGCTATAGATATGACCCTCGATATAAAAGAAGTGCGCGGTAAGCCGGTAGCGAAACGGGGCCGGATCCCGGGTATAACAGAAAATAATCGCCTGGTAAAGATGAGTTGAAATGGCCACTTCATTTAAGGTTAAAGCGCCGGCTAAAATTAATCTAGGTTTAACCATTACCTGCCGTCGCCAGGATGGTTTCCATGAGCTCGAATCAGTTATGCAGCAGGTCTCCCTGGCTGACACCCTGCTTTTTGAACCCCTCCAGGGAACAGGCTGGCATTTTTTTTGCACTGACCCGGATCTCTGCGAGCCGGACAACCTGGCAGCGCGGGCGGCCGCTCTACTGGAAGAAAAGGCCGGTAAAAGCTTACCCGGCGTTAAGCTTACCCTTTATAAAAACATACCTGTTGAGGCCGGGCTGGCAGGGGGCAGTGCCGACTGCGCCGCCGCCCTGGCCGGTTTAAACCGGTTTTGGAACCTGGGTTTTGACCTTGCTGCCCTGCAGGATTTGGGTCTGCGGCTTGGTTCAGATGTCCCTTACTGCCTGCAGGGAGGGACGGCACTGGCCGGGGGCCGGGGGGAAAAACTGGAAAAATTGCCGCCTCTACCTTTTTTTTGGGTGGTTCTGGTCCTGCCTGCAGGCCTGAGGATGTCCACAGCGGCTGTTTATAAAAACCTGGACAAAAATGAAATGGGCGAACCTGCTCTTACCCCCCTGGTTAAAGCAATCAGGGCAGGCAATAGGGACAAGATCATAGAATGGCTTGGAAGCGGTTTTACCAATACCCTGGAAACAGCTTCTGTGCCGGGTGCAGATTTATTACAGGAAACAAAGCGGGAACTTGAAAGCCGGGGCTTACAACCGGTTTTGTCAGGAAGCGGCCCCGCCCTCTTTATGTTGATGGAAGACTATAAGCAGGCCCGCAAGGCCGCCCGTATGGCCGGGGAAGCAAACTGCCGGGCCTACCTGTGCTGGACCCTGTAATTATTATCTGTCCTGCACTGGTTTTTTTCCATGCTAAGCGAAAAATAAAACCATGAGCGAGAGCAGGTTTCATTTCAGGCTTTTTAATCCCCAGCCGGTAGTGGCTGAGCAGTCAGGCCTATTTTAACAATGGCGGGAAGGGTGGTAACATGTTTGATGCTGTAGTGTTGGCCGGAGGAGGCAAACCGGAACCGCTTACCGAACAGGAACAGGTCAGTAATAAAGCTTTTATCCTGGTTAACGGGCGGCCCCTGCTTGCCTACATCCTGGATGCTCTCCAGGACGCCCCCTCCATTAATAAGATAGTTGTTGTCGGCCCGGGGGAGGAACTTAGAGGGTTAAGTGAAGAAGGCTATGGTTTTGAGCCGGTCCAGGAAAGAGGAAGTATGCTCGACAACCTGGCGGCCGGTTTTGAAGCTGTGGACAGGGAACGCCTGTGCCTGGTAGTGACCGGGGATATTCCCCTGATCAATGCCTCAGTAATTGAAACGTTCCTGGGTTTATGTGATCCCCACGATCATGACCTTTATTACCCGGTCCTGGACAGGGAAACCTGTGTCCGGCATTTCCCCGAAACAGAGCGGACCTATGTGCGCTTGAAAGAAGGCCGGCTTACCGGCGGCAATGTTGGCCTGGTAAACCCGGCCTGGTATTTAGAAAACAGGGCCCGCCTGGAAATGTTTATCTCATACCGGAAAAAACCGGTTAAAATGATCCGCATCCTGCCCCTGGGCCTGGTGCTGAAGTTTATATTCAAACAGCTTTCTGTTCGTGACCTGGAATTATACCTTTCCCGCCTGCTGAAATTCCGGGCGAAGGCTGTTCCCTGCAGCCTGGTAGAACTTGGCCTGGATGTGGATAAGATCAGCGACCTGGCAGTTGTAAAAGAGGTTTTAAAAGGATAAAGCGATTTAATAATTATTATATTCCAGGGGAACCTTTTTTTCAGGCCAGTCGGCAAACCTGTATATCCGGTTTTCATTTGCCCCTTTTATTTTTTTGAAGGCGGAAGTAGTGGTTCCGTCGAGGGGGTTGTAAACCAGGAGGTAGAGCTCGCCTTTCCCGGTGCTGACAATGGTTTCGGCAGCCAGGTACGAAAGCGGCCCAAAGCGGGGATGCTCATACAGGAAATGCACATGAGTTATATCGTAGCGGTCGGCGTAGCGCTGGCAAAAGTACCAGTCAATGTCAAATTGTTTTTCCTGCAAAAGTACTTTCATCAGGTAGTTGAAGTATGCTCTATGGCGGTAGCGCAGGGTGGAGCGGCGAAACAGGAGTATTTCTATGGTTGCTATTTCCCGCCAAAAGGGGCCAAATAATTCCCGGGCCCCAAAGGCCGGGGTATAAACCATGTTGAGCAGGTTTTGGCCGGCAGGGATCTGTTTGGNGTAATCGAGCAGTTCCGGTGTGCTCATAAACAGGTTCAAGGCGGAAATATTTGCAGCAATGATGTCGGCATAAGCATCCAGGAGCAGCATCGGGACCTGGAGGTTTTCCATTTCGGCGAGAAGGTTATTGAGCTGGTTGATTGAATTGTCACGTTCAAAAAGCTTTTCATCCGGGAAGCCGAGGGCGGCATATAAAAATTCTTTTCTCTCCAGGGCGGTCAGGTTGAACGAATCGGCCAGCAGCAGCAGCGTTTGCTTATCCAGGTACTTCCGGTCTCCCCTTTCCAGCCTGCCCAGCTGATCCGGGCTCAGGTGCACCGCCCTGCTCAAACTCTCCCTTGTCCAGGGATTCCCCCATTGATCAACGCTGCTTTTGCGCAGGGTTTTAACCAGCAGGCCAAAATCGGTAAGCTTCATTATTAATACCCCGATTAATAAGACTTACACAAAAACTTGCTATTTTTCGCACGTTAACTTACGAAAAAATGTAAGATTAAGTGATTTCTAAAAAAGGCCAGAGCGGTTATGATTATGTATACAAAACTAGAATCTACCGGCATAATTAGTATTCATATAAACATATCATACTTTATTTTTGGACTAAATGCAAAAATGCTGAATAGTGGAATACTACATCTAAGAGCTGTAATTACTGTTATATTGCCTTATTCGGCTGCTTTTATCCTGATGGTTAGCTATTATAATGCTTTTAATCGGTGGGGTCACAAAAGATTAACAGCTGGAACTATGAGACGGTGCAGGGCTTAATAATTAGTTAGAGGAGGGTATTAATGGTTGTTACAGATGTGAGGGTGAGGCGTGTAACCCGGGAAGGCAAGATGAAGGCGATAGTATCAATTACCCTGAACGATTGTTTTGCAGTGCATGATGTCCGGGTAATTGAAGGCAGTAACGGTTTGTTTGTCGCCATGCCCAGCAAACGCAACCCCAATGGTGAATTCAGAGACATCGCTCATCCGATCAACGCGAACACCAGGGGTGAGATCCAGGATGCAGTAATGGAAGCTTATGCTGCAGAACTGGAGAAAAATGCAGTAAAAGTGTAAGGAATTATTCCATATTTATATTTTGTCCCTTTTCGCCAACTGCAGTATAATGAACAGCAGGACCATTATACGAGGAGGGGCTGATTGTGAAAGAAATATGGGCTGTAGTGCTGGCTGCGGGTGAAGGGAAGCGGATGCATTCCCGGCTGCCCAAGGTTCTTCACCCCCTGTGTGGTAAAAGAATGCTGGAATATATCCTGGAAAGCGCCGCTGAACTGACAAAACAAGTCCTAATTGTTGTCGGTCACGGCGCTTCCCAGGTTCAGGAAGCGCTTGGGGAACGGTGGCCTTATGTTTACCAAAAACGGCAGCTGGGAACCGGTCACGCCGTTATGGAAGCACTCAAAAGGCTGCCCGGGGAAGGAACGCTCCTGGTATTATGCGGGGACACCCCGCTTTTAGAAGCTTTTTACCTGCAGAAACTAATAGATTGTCATAACAACTATGCGGCAGTGGTAGCTACGGCCGAAGTTCCAAACCCTGCCGGTTATGGCCGCATCATTCGAGATCAAAACGGACAGGTAGAAAAAATTGTTGAAGACAAAGATGCTTCTAAAGCAGAGAAAAAAATAACCGAGGTTAATACCGGTACCTACTGCTTTGATCTTGAATTGCTTCGTTATTACCTGCCCCGCCTGGGGACCGATAACTTGCAAAATGAATATTACCTCCCGGACGTTGTGGCTATGATGCGGCAGGATGGTTATGCTGCCGGCGCTTACCTTCTTGATGATTACCGGGTAGGACTGGGCATCAATAACCGGGCCCAGCTGGCCGAAGCGGTGGGCATCATGCAGCATAATATTAAGCAGGAATTGATGCTGAGCGGGGTTACCATAGAAGACCCGGGGTCTGTGTTTATTGATCATGACGTTCAAATAGGTGTGGATACGGTGATCCGGGCCGGTTGTGTTATTGAAAGAGGGACTATTATCGGGGAGGATTGTGAGATTGGTCCGGGGGCCCATCTTTTTAATGCGAGGATTGGGAACCGGGTAGTGGTCCGCCAATCAGTTATTTCGTCTGCTGCCGTGGAAAGCGGCTCCGAAGTCGGCCCTTTTGCGCATGTTATCCGCTGACCGGCAAAAAGTTATGTACCTGCCCACTATAAGCCCGCATTGCCCTGGCAACCAGGCGGGTTATATGGTAGCAAATTCCAATTGGTTAAGTTGATTTGAAACCTTGCCCTCCTGGCAGGAGAAGTGGGAGAAGAAAGAGAAAGATATAACCTGTGATACTGTACGGCATTCCGCAATAAAATTACAGGAGGGTTTAAGGTGATCAATGGGAAGATGATCAATGGAGAAGAACTTAAGATATTTTGCGGCAGTGCAAACCGGGAGTTAGCCGAAGAAATAGCTGAATATGTAGGGGCTCCCCTTAGTGACTGTGAAGTTAACCGCTTCAGTGATGGGGAGATCTCGATCAGCATCCGGGAAAGTGTCCGCGGGGCCAACGCTTTTTTGATCCAGCCCCTGTGCGGGCCGATTAATGACACTATATTAGAGCTTCTGATAATTATTGATGCTCTCAAGAGGGCCTCGGTTAATTCAGTCAATGCCGTTATTCCTTATTATGCCTATGCCCGGCAGGACCGTAAAACCAGGGCCCGCGATCCCATTACCGCCAAGCTGGTGGCCGATTTGATTACGGCGGCAGGAGCCAACCGCGTGGTAGCCATGGACCTGCACGCCGGGCAGATTCAGGGTTTTTTCAACATTCCCCTCGATCATCTGACCGCCCTGCCCATTCTGGCCAAATACTTTATGGATAAAGACATAGACAACGGGGTGGTTGTTTCTCCAGATCTCGGCGGTGTAACCAGGGCCAGGGATTTAGCTAACCGCCTGGTAATGCCGATTGCCATCATAGATAAAAAGCGGCCGGCTCCAAACAAAGCTGAAATTATGAATATAATCGGCGATGTAAAGGGGAAGACAGCCATCTTTATCGACGACATGATCGATACTGCAGGAACGATTACCCTGGGAGCGGAGGCCTTGATTGAGGCAGGAGCCAACAAAGTCTATGCCTGCTGTACCCACCCGGTCTTTTCCGGTCCGGCCCTCAAGCGCCTCAGTGATTCCAGTATTGAAGAAGTGGTTTATACCAATTCTATACCGATCGATCGGGGTATGTTGCGGGGCCTCAACAATTGTTTTACCTCGCTGTCTGTGGCTCCCCTGATTGGCGAGGCCATAATCAGGATTCAGAAGAAAAAATCGGTCAGCGAACTGTTTGATTGAGTTGATCTTCAACGCTTCCTGCAGTATACTATTGCAGAAGGAGGCTGGAAAGAATGGAAAGAATGGAAATGGAAGTACAAACCCGTCCGCCTTTAACCAGGGGGCAGCTTAATCAACTGCGTCGTGAAGACAAAGTTCCGGCAGTTCTTTACGGCAGGGGAGACGACAATTTTCCCGTGGTTGTTGACGGACGCACCTTAAGGCAAGTTTTAACCACGGGGGGCGGCAATGTCCTGCTGGATCTCAAGGTCAAGTCAAAAGGTAAAAAGACCCGGCAAGAAACAGTTATGTTCAGGGATATCCAGAGGGATATACTATACCAGGACCGTATTCTGCATGTCGACTTTATCCGCATTTCTATGACCGACAAGATTGAAGTTCCGGTTTACCTCAATTTCGTGGGAGAACCGACCGGTGTTGAGGAAGGCGGGGTTTTATCCCTGGTATCACGGGAAGTTGAAGTTAAATGCTTGCCCGGTGATATTCCCGAACAATTTGATATTGATATCTCGGCGCTGGAAATAGGCGACAGCATTACCGCCGAGAGCCTGGTGATGGAAGGCGATATTGAATTGATTACCCCTCCGGATACCGTTCTGGCCCAGGTTCAGGCTCCGATGGCCGAAGAAGAATTAGAACCGGCTGCCGGGGAAGAAGAACTTGAAGAAGGCGAAGAGGCCGCCGAGGAAGCTGCCGAAGAGGAAGGAACTCCAGCTGAAGATACTGAAGAAGAAAGCTAAGCAGTATTATTGCCGGCAGCATGGAGATCTTGTTATTAAATGCCCCTTGTTTGAGGGGCATTGATCTTAAGCCGCGAGGCGGCCTGATGGGCGCCCCTATCCTGATCATGGAACCGCCCGGGACGGGAGTGGTTGGATGTACCTGGTTGTAGGCCTTGGAAATCCCAAAAAGCAGTACTCAGGGACCAGGCATAACCTGGGATTTCAGGTTGTAGAAGCGCTGGCCCGCCGTCTGCAAGCAGGCTCCCCTGTTTCCAGGCACCGGTCCTTGCTGGCAGAGGCGGAATATGGCGGCAGCAAATTGCTCCTGGCCCAGCCGCTTACCTACATGAACCGCAGTGGGCTGGCAGTTAATGAGATTGTGCGCANCTATCAGCTGGAACTGGACCGGATCCTGGTCATTTATGATGACCTCGATCTTTTACCGGGAACTATCCGGCTTCGCAAAAAAGGGGGCGGAGCCGGCCACCGGGGGATTCAATCGATTATTGATGCCCTGGGCAGCGAAGAATTTCCCCGCCTGCGGATCGGTATCGGCAAACCACCCCCGGAGGTGGAAGCTTCAGATTATGTTTTAGAGCCGCTTGCCGGTGAAGAGAGGGAGTTGCTGGAACCGGCCCTGGATAAAGCGGTGGAAGCGGTTTTGGTGTTTGTCAGTGAAGGGCTTGAAGCGGCGATGAATAATTACAACCGGGGCTTGTCTTCTTCCGGTTAATATGCTAAACTCTTGATTATTATAATTTACTTAAAGGCGATGCAGAAGGAAAGTAGGTTGAGAGAGCAGCCTTTCAGAGAGGCCGGGTCAGGGGCTGCAAGCCCGGCCGGCAGAGCACTCAACCGAAGTTCCCTTTGAAGCTGTTCGCTGAAAGCCGCCCGGGCAAAGTAGGCGTAAACGGTTCTTCCCCGTTAATGGAAGCAGGTATCGGCAGCTTAAAAGCGGCCCGTACTGAATGAGTGGATAGTAATCAAATTGGGTGGTACCGCGGATTTAGAATCCGTCCCTCAGGGGGCGGTTTTTTATTTTATATACACTTTAATTAATCAGTGAAAGGGGTTACAGCAATGATTGTTGTTATGCAGACAGCAGCGGAAAAAGAACAGGTAGAAGGAGTAGAAACAAAACTGGCAGGAATGGGCTTTGCCCCGCACCGGATCCAGGGGACCGGAAGAGTTGTTATCGGTGCGGTGGGAGAAAGTAAAATAGTTTTCCCTACCGGCCTGGAAGTGCTGCCCGGGGTAGAAAAAGTGGTGCCGATCAGCGCTCCCTACAAGCTGGTCAGCAGGGAAGTCAAAGAAAACGGCAGCATAGTAAAAATAGGTGATATCAGGATCGGGGGCGATGAGATTGTGGTTATGGCCGGGCCCTGTGCCGTGGAAAGCGAAGAACAGCTCATGACCATCGCCGGGCTGGTAAAAGCGGCGGGAGCCCAGGTTCTCCGCGGTGGTGCATACAAGCCCCGCTCTTCTCCGTACAGCTTCCAGGGGTTGGAGCTTGACGGCTTGAAAATGCTCAACCGGGCCCGGGAAGAAACGGGCTTGAAAATAGTTACCGAAGTATTAAATCCCCAGGAAGTCGAACTGGTTGCCGATTACACCGATGTGATCCAGATCGGGGCCAGGAACATGCAGAACTTCTCTCTGCTGCGCGAAGTGGGCCGGACCGGTATGCCGGTAATGCTCAAAAGAGGCCTGGCAGCCACCCTGGAAGAGTGGTTGATGGCAGCTGAATATATCCTTGCCGAGGATAATTTCCAGGTTATCCTCTGTGAAAGGGGAATCCGCACCTTTGAAACATCCACCAGGAGCACCCTGGATATAAGCGCCATTCCCCAGGCTAAAAGTATGACTCACCTTCCGGTAATTGCCGATCCCTGCCACTCCAGCGGCACCTGGAGGCTGGCTTCGCCCCTATCCCGGGCGGCCATAGCCGCCGGTGCGGACGGGCTGTTAATCGAGGTCCATCACCAGCCTTCAGAGGCTCTTTGTGACGGGCCCCAGTCGCTTACCCCGGAAAAATTCTCCCGCCTGCTTTTTTCACTGCAGCCGGTTGCAGAAGCTGTGGGGCGCAGGGTATGTACCGGTGAAGACCTGTCTATGACCGGGGGAGTTTAGGTTATGTCCTCACGCCGGGTTGGTTACCTTGGACCGCAGGGCACATTTTCTGATGAAGCAGCCCTGCTGTATAAAGCTAAAACAGGCGGCAGCCTTTGTGAATACCCGACTATAGGTGCAGTGATCGAAGCCGTGGAAAAAGGGGAAGCCAGGGAAGGGCTGGTACCACTGGAAAACCGGCTGGAAGGAGGCGTAGGGGCTACCCTGGATCATTTAGCCGGCAGCAGCGGCATATACATCAAGCAGGAAATTAATTACCCGATCAGGCAGTGCCTGATGGCTGCGGATGAAATAGAACTTGAACATATTACAACCGTTATTTCTCATCCTCATGCGCTCGGGCAGTGTTCGGCATTCATAAAAAAGTACCTGCCCGGTGTGAAATGCCTGCCCGTTGAAAGCACTGCTGCTGCTGCAAAAAGCCTGGAAGGCAAAAACCACTATGCTGCCATTGCTCCCCGGCGGGCTGCTGAATTGTTCAGCCTGTCCCTGCTCAGGGAAGGAATTGAAGACTACAGGGGAAATGTTACCCGTTTTGTTGTCGTTTCCACCGAAGATCAACCGGTTACGGGGGATGACAAGACTTCGCTGGTTTTAACCATACCGGACCGCCCTGGAAGCCTCTACCGGGTCCTCGGCTGTTTTGCCCGCCGCGGGATTAACCTGACCCGGATTGAGTCCCGCCCATCACGCCGGATCATCGGGGACTGGCTTTTTTTTATCGACTGTGAAGGGCACCGGAGTGATCTTGAAAAAAGCGGACTCTGGGAAGAGGTGCGCAAAGAAGTAACTTTCTTAAAACTGCTTGGCTCTTATCCCATGGACAAGGCTTAAGCAGGAGGTGTTTGCTCAGCCGTGCTGCATATTGGACTGGGTGACGGTTCATCGCGGGCAACGACGCTGCCGCCTGACAGTAACAGTAGAAGAAACAGGCTGCACGCAAGATTTATCTTTCAGGCAATCTAATTGGCAGCCCGGGATGAGGGGCCTATCCTCGTGTTCATTTGTACCCCTGCCCCTGTGAAGCATTGTGCCACGAGGCTTGTGGTTCTCTATAGTGAATTATGCTGTTAAACTAACGCAGTCGGTTGACGCTTTCAGGTGTGAAGGATAAAATGGATATCACAATAAAACACTAACTGCCGGATTTCTTTCAGTCTTCTCCAGGGCTAAAGTGCCCGGCAGCCCAGCAGGGGGAAATAATTATTTCCCCCCTGTTTTGGTGTACTTTATGATAAATCTATCTTAATGGTCAGCCGCCATCAATTCAAAATAAAGGCGGTTGAGATCTAAGTTTAATTTGCAGGGAGGATTAATGTGACAGATACATTCCAGGATATACTTGATCTGTGGGCTGAAGACGATACCTTCAACACTTTAAAAACTAAAGTATCCAGCCAGCATGGCTTCCGGGCCATGGTGAGCGGGATGGATACCGGTGTACGGGCTTTTTTTATGGCTGCCCTGGCCCGGCAGAGCGGGATGCCGGCCCTGGTTATAGCCCGTGATGCCGCCCGGGCCGAGAAGCTTTATTCCGAGCTGTCCGGTTTTTTCCCGGGGCAGGTGGGGCTGCTGCCCTCAAGGGAATACTTTATGAATACTGAACTACTAAGCCGCAGTGAAGAGTACCAGCAGCTGCGCCTGCAGTTTTTGGAATGGCTTTCCGGCGGCGGGGAGGGCGTATATGTTTCCACCATCAGGGCCCTTTTCTCAAAAATGGTTCCGCCCGGTAGATGGGCCGATCTGACGATCCACCTGCAGCCGGGCCAGAGGCTGGATCGGGAGCAGCTGATCGCCCAACTGACCGGGACCGGCTATGAACGGGCATCCCTGACTGAAACCAGGGGTCATTTCAGCGCCAGGGGCGATGTGGTCGATATATACCCACCGGGCTACCAGTCTCCTGTCCGGGTCGAGCTTTTTGATGACACCATCCAGTCCATCCGCCTTTATGATCCCGCCACCCAGCGCTCTACCGAGCAGCTTTCAAAAGCTTCCGCCATGCCGGCCCGGGAACTGTTCATAACGGAAGAGCTTTACCGCCGGGGCGAACAAATGGTGCAACAGTCGCTTGACCAGGCTCTATCCAGGCTTCGCAGGCGGGGAGAAAAAGACGCTGCCGCCCGGTTGGAGCGGGAAGTAAACCGGCATTTGCAAAGGTTAGCCGAGCCAGGGGGGCTCGATTACCTGGGCAGCTATTTTCCTTTCTTTTACGAACAGGGCGGTTCACTGGTAGACTACCTCTCTTCCCGCTTCCTGGTATTCGTTGAAGATCCCCCGGCAGTGGCCGAAGCGGGAGAGAATTTCCGGCGTGAATTTGAGAACTACTTTAACAGCAGCCTGCTGGAAAAAGAACTGGTTGCTTCTCCCGACCGGTTATTTTGGAATGAAAAAGAACTTTTCCAAAGGCTGCCCGGCCCCCTGGTAAGCTGTTCGCTTTTCCAGGGGACAGCAGGGTTGTTCCAGCCCGGTCAGGTATTTAGCTTTGAAACAAAAAGCGTGCCTTACTACCACGGGCAGTGGGAACTTTTCAGGAATGATTACCGGAGCTGGCTTGAAAACGGTTACCGGGCTTACATGGCAGCTGCCTCCACCGGGAGGGGGCAAAACCTGCTGCAGCAGCTCTCAGAGCAGGGGGTATTTAACCACCGCAGCGAAACTGCAGCTGAAGCAAATGATAATAATAATTTATCACCCGGGACCCTTCCCCTTCCACCTGTGGTCGAGGGCCGGCTGGAGGAAGGCTTTGTTTTACCGGACCTCAGTCTGGCCCTGGTTACCGAGCACAACCTGCTCCCGCAGCGGAAAAAGAAAAAGCGCATCCGCCACCGGGAAGGGGTTCGCTTAAGCGATTACCGGGAATTAAATAGCGGTGATTATGTTGTCCATGAACAGCACGGCATCGGTAAGTACCAGGGGGTAAGCACCCTTGAGATTGGCGGAGTGAAACGAGATTACCTGCTCCTAAAATACCGGGGGACAGATAAGCTTTATATTCCCGTTGATCAAATCGGGATGATCCAGAAATACTCCGGGGGAGAAGGCCATGCTCCCCGCCTGCACAGCCTCGGCGGTGGAGAATGGCAGAAGCTTAAGAATAAAGCCAACCGGGCAGTAGAAGAGCTGGCCCGGGAACTGCTGTCGCTGTACGCGGCCAGGCAGGCATCAGAAGGTTACAGCTTCGGGCCCGACCATCCCTGGCAGCAGGAGTTTGAAACCCACTTTCCCTATGAAGAAACCCCTGACCAGTTGCAGGCTATCAACGCTGTCAAGGCGGACCTGGAAAAGTCTTACCCCATGGATCGCCTGATTTGCGGTGATGTAGGTTACGGTAAAACCGAGGTGGCCATGCGGGCTGCCTTCAAAGTGGTCATGGAAGGTAAGCAGGTGGCCGTCCTGGTGCCCACTACTGTTCTGGCCCAGCAGCATTACCGGACCTTCAGGGAACGATTTGAAGGTTTTCCGGTCCGCATTGCCCAGTTGAGCCGCTTTGTTTCCCGGGGTGAACAGAAAGCAGTACTTAAAGATCTTGCCGCCGGTAAGATCGATATCGTGATCGGCACGCACCGCCTGTTGTCGAGGGACCTCCAGTTTAACGACCTTGGACTGCTGGTGCTCGATGAGGAGCAGCGGTTTGGGGTGCGGCAAAAAGAAAAAATCAGGAAAATGCGGCTGGAAGTCGATACCCTGGCGATGAGCGCAACTCCCATCCCAAGGACCCTCCACCTGTCCCTATCCGGGGGCAGGGACTTAAGCGTTATTGACACCCCCCCGGAAGATCGCTACCCGGTGCAGACTTACGTTGTCGAGTATTCTGAGGACCTGGTTCGGGAGGCGGTTCACCGTGAATTAAACCGGGACGGCCAGGTATTTATCGTTTTTAACCGGGTTGCGCAAATCGAGGCTTTTGCTGAAAAGATCAGGAAAATGTTTCCCGGTGTTTCTGTAGCTGTGGGGCACGGCAGGATGGCCGAGGCGACCCTGGAAAGGATTATGGCCGATTTCCAGGAAGGATATTACCAGGTCCTGGTCTGCACGACTATTATTGAATCCGGGCTTGATATTCCCAACGTCAATACCCTGATCGTTAATGAAGCAGACAAGTTCGGGCTGGCCCAGCTATACCAGATCAGGGGGCGGGTGGGGCGCTCCAATCGTCTTGCGTACGCCTACTTAACGTACCGTAAAGACCGGATCGTTAATGAAACCGCCCAAAAAAGGCTAAAAGCGGTAAAAGAGTTTACCGAGCTCGGATCCGGTTTCAAGATAGCCCTGCGCGACTTAGAAATCAGGGGGGCCGGTAATATCCTGGGCGCCGAACAGCACGGCTTTATTACAGCCATCGGCTTTGACCTTTACTGCAAACTGCTGGAAAACAAGGTGGCGGAGTTAAAAGGCGAGCGGCCTCAAGAAACTGTCAATCCCCGCCTGGAACTGGGAGTTAACGCCTATATTCCCGCATCCTACATAGAGTCGCAATCCCAGAAGGTAGAATTTTACCAGCGCATCTACAATGCCGCTTCAAGTGAAGCACTGCAGGAAATCGAAGCAGAACTGACTGACCGCTACGGTTCGCCCGTTGAACCGGTCAACAACCTGCTGGCCGCGGGCCGGATCAGGATCCTGGCTGCCGGGCTGGGCATTGAATTGATTCAGCAGCAGCGGACAACCCTGATCCAGTTTTCCCGCCGGGCCCGGTTCGACCGGAACTTGGTTGAATCTACCTCGTTTTTTAAAGAGGGCGCAATCAGGATTAAAGATGAACGGCCGCTTAAACTGATCTTCAGCCCGGGAAAACATAATGAAGAAGAGGGCCGGGCCGGTTCGTTGATTGAACTGATCCTGCTACTCGAAGAATTGACTGCCCTGGGCAGTAAGTCCGGCAGTAGCTGTAAAAGCTGATAACTGGTATAATACTGTTCGATTATCAATAAGTGGTAAAGAAGGGTAAATTATTGTCTGCCACCAGTACCAAATTTGTCAAGGGAGCGGCCATCCTGGCCCTGACCGGGCTTGCCGCCCGGGGCATCGGGGCAATATTCAGGATTGTCCTGGCGGCAATCCTGGGCGATGAAGGGATCGGCCTGTTCATGTATGCTTACCCGATTTATTCTACCCTCCTGGTCCTTTCCACTGCCGGCATACCGGTAGCCCTTTCAAAAATTATGGCGGAAAAAATTGCCCTTTATGATTACAGGGAAGCTTTGAGAGTGTTCAAGGTCGCTTTCCTGATCCTGACCCTTACCGGGTTATTGATTACCATTGTTTTAATAGCGGGTGCGGAGCTGTTTGCAGAACTGATCGTCCGGGATATGCAGGCGGTTTATCCCCTGCTGGCCATATCCCCGGCCATTTTTTTTGTAACCATTATGGCGGCCCTGCGCGGATTTTTCCAGGGCCAGCAAAACATGGTCCCTACCGCGGCTTCACAAATGCTGGAGCAGCTGGTGCGGGTGGTTTTTTCCATCGCCCTGGTGCTGCTGCTCCTGCCGGTAGGTCTTGAATATGCGGCGGCGGGGGCCTCTTCGGGCGCAGCCGCCGGGGGGTTGGCCGGGTTTATCCTCCTGGCCGCTCTTTACCGGGGCAGGAAGCGCTCTCTTAATAACCTGGCCTTGCAGCAGGAAAGCCATACTCCGGATACGGTCCGGAATATAATCAGCCGCCTGTTCCGCCTGGCCGTACCGGTTACCATCGGCGGGCTGGTTATACCTTTAATATCCTTGATTGACCTGGCCGTAGTGCCCAGGCAGCTGCAGGCCGCGGGATTTGATTTGGAAACCGGTCGGGCTCTTTACGGGCAGTTAACCGGGATGGCCGGGCCGGTTGTTTATTTCCCCAACGTAGTAGCCCTGGCCCTGAGCATCAGCCTGGTTCCGGCCATTTCCGAAGCTTTTACCCTGGGCAACGAGCTGTTGATCCGGCACCGCTCCGCCATAGCCGTGAAGCTGACGGTCCTGTTTTCTGCCCCGGCTGCGGCCGGGTTGTTCTTACTGGCTGAACCGGTTACGGTGCTCTTGTATAACAATGCTGAGGCCGGTTACTCTCTTGCCTACATGTCCTGGTCGGTCATACCGCTCTGCCTGTATGTTTCTACCACCGGTATTCTCCAGGGCCTCGGCAAGCCGATCCTTCCTGCCCTGAACATGTTTTACGGGGGCCTGGTTAAAACGGTGTTGGCCTGGTTCTTGACCGCCATCCCGGCCTTGAATGTAGGAGGGGCCGCCCTGGCCACCGTGATCGGGCTGGCTGTTGCTGCGGTCCTCAATCTTTTGCATGTAGCCCGCTATACCGGGTGGCGCGGTAACTGGCGCGAACAGGTCCTGCTTCCTGCTGCTGCTGTTCTGGTCATGTCCGGATTTGTAATTTTGGGTTACAATATAATAGAGCGTTTGGCAGAGCCGCACTTTTCACCGGGAACACTTAACGGGCTGGCCACCTTTGGTGCAATAGCGATCGGGGTCATTATTTACAGCACTTTTTTGCTGGTCAGCGGCAGCCTGAGCAGAGAAGAATTGCAGATGATGCCGGTGCTGGGCAGGCCCCTGGCGGGTTTTGCCGAACGGTTCAGGTTGTTTCGCCTTTCTTGATCGTAATTTACTGAACTTGACTGCCGGCTGCAGCGTAAGCATAATGGCTTAAGGATAAAGGAAGGGGATTTGATGCGGGAAATAGTTGTTATCGGCCTCGGTCCGGGACCTAAAAAGCATCTAACCATGGAAGCAAAACAGCACCTTAACAGCGGCAGACCCCTATTTTTTAGAACAGGCCTGCACCCGGTGGCGCGCTGTTATGGCAACAGGAAAATCACCGCTTTCGATCATTTGTATGAACAGGATGAACGCTTCGAGCAGGTTTACCAGGCGATTATCCGAACTCTCTTAAAGGCCGTCAGAAAGCATCAGCAGATCTGTTATGCCGTGCCGGGCCACCCTTTAACCGGTGAAGAGACGGTACAGAAGCTGCTCAGGTTGGCTCCAAAACTGGGTATTAAAATAAATATTGTCCCGGGAATGAGCTTTCTCGGCCCCCTTCTCAATGCTTTAAAAATTGACCTCCTCGACGGGGTCAGGGTGGTTGATGCGTTGGCCCTGGACCGGTTCAAGGAACCCTGCCCCAATCACCTGATCCTGGCCCAGGTCCATAACCGCCTTTTAGCCTCTCAAGTTAAGCTAAAACTGGTGAACTTGTACCCGGACAATTATCCTGTAACCGTTATTCGGGCTGCCGGAATGCGCCGGGAACAGAATATTTCCATGCCGCTTAGCGCCCTGGACCGGTTAACGCTGTTCGATCACTTTACCTCAATCTACCTTCCTCCTTATCGTGGTTACCTGGTGGGCGATTTGCTTGAAATAATGGCCAGGCTGCGCGCTGAAGATGGCTGCCCCTGGGACAGGAAGCAAACCAACCGCAGCCTCAGGCAGTACCTGGTTGAAGAAGCCTATGAGGTGGTGGGAGCTATTGATCAAGGGGATGATTACTCCCTGCAGGAAGAACTCGGTGATGTGCTTCTGCAGGTGGTTTTTCACAGCAGGATCGCCAGCGAGCAAAACCGTTTTGATTTTTTCCAGGTCACAGACGGTATAGTTTCCAAGCTGATCAGGCGCCATCCGCATGTCTTTGGCCGGGGCAGTGCTGCTGATGCTTCCGAGGTAAGACTCAAATGGGAAGAAATCAAGTTAAATGAAAAAAACAACCGGAACAAGGAAAAGGACAGTACATCCGGCCCGGCAATTAATATCGATCACTCCCTGCCCGCCCTGCTTAAGGCTTACAAGTTGCAGAAAAAGGCCGCTGCTGTAGGGTTTGACTGGCCCTGTGTCCAGGGGCCCCTGGATAAAGCCCGTGAAGAGCTTGGAGAACTGGAAGAAGCCTATGCGGCCGAAGATCCCGACTCCGTCGAGGAAGAGCTTGGCGATTACCTGTTTACCATTGTTAACCTGGCCCGGTTCATGGGCGTAAATCCGGAACTGGCCCTGGGCAAGACAATTGGAAAATTTATGCACAGATTCCTTTATGTTCTTGAACAGGCCCAGAAAACAGGGCGGCCGGCCTCGGACTATTCCCTGGAGCAGCTGGATAAATGGTGGGAAGAAGCTAAAAAAATAAGGAAAATAGGCAAATAAAGCAGGAATCTTCAAGGCAAGGTCGAATATTCTCTACCATAAAGGGAATCATATTATGTATGAGGAGGGCTTGTACTGTGAATAAGTCTGAGCTTGTAGATCTGGTTGCAGAGAAAGCTGGTATGTCCAAAAAGGACAGTGAAAAAGCAGTTAAAGCGGTATTGGACAGCATTACTGAAGGACTGGTAAAGGGCGATAAAGTCCAGCTGGTAGGTTTCGGGACCTTTGAAATTCGCAACCGCAAAGAACGTGAAGGCCGCAATCCCGCTACCGGGGAAAAAATTAAGATTGAAGCATTGAAAGTACCCGCTTTTAAGCCGGGTAAGGCTTTGAAAGACAGGGTAAAATAAGTTTAAGCGCATTCGAAAGTTAATTTTCAATGGGCTATAGCACTGAAAATATCCCCCCCCTGGTAATGGCTAATTACCTTTTGCCTGACGGGGGGATATTTTCCAGCAAACGTAGCGGCTTTTGTCGGCAGGGGTTTCCCTATCGCCCGGCAACCTGGGGTCATGGCCAGTAAGATAATGGTTATGTAAATCGTAATAGCATGCGGTGCGAACCGGTGATGTGAGCAAAATGGGTTTAGGCAAAACTAAAGAAAAACAGCTGCAGGCCGGTTTTCCCAGGCAGCGCAGGGAGAACAGCTTCAATATGTACAGGCTGTTCAGTTATGCCGGGATTTTCTTGATTTGCTGCCTGCTCCTGGTTGTCGGAGCCCAGCACCTGCGCCAGCGTAAGGCTGAGCAGGAACTGCTGGAATACGAAGCCCGCATCGAGCAGCTGGAGCAGCGCCGGCAGGCGGCGGAAAAAGAGATCGAGCGCCTTCATGATCTCGATTATATAGAGATCCAGGCCCGAAACCGCCTGGGTCTGGTCAAGCCTGATGATACAATTTTCCAAATTGAGGATTGACATTATTATTAAAGCAGATATAATAACATTATCTTGAAATTATAAAAATTGAGGAGGAGTTTTTCATTAAGGAAGAATTAGTTGTTGGCAGCATAGTGGAAGGAGTGATAACCGGCATAACTAAATTTGGAGCATTTGTGGATTTGCCAAACGGGTCTACCGGTCTGGTGCATATTTCTGAAGTTGATGAGGAATACGTTAAGGATATCAACGATTTTTATAAAAAAGCGGACAAGGTTTCAGTAAAGGTGCTTTCGGTTGAGAATAACGGGAAAATTGGCCTTTCCATCAAGCAGGCCAAGAAAACTTACACCCCTAACAGCAAAAAAGAAAAAAAGCAGTCTGAATCCGGCAAAAAGGCCTCATTTGAAGATAAGATGGACCGTTTTCTTAAAGAAAGCGATGAACGCCTGTTAGATTTAAAACGCAACACGGAGTCAAAAAGGGGCGGTCGCGGTTCTTGCCGTGAGGCATTTTAAATATAACTGGCACCAGTAATCATGTCATTTTTTAATATAAACAGAAAGGCACTCTGTTTCAGAGTGTTTTTTTATCTGGCTCTCAATAGTTTTTTAAACCGGGGGGCTGATTGGTTGTGATTAATCCTGTTACCGCTGGAAAAAGTCCAAGCATATATTAAAAAACATTCTCTTCTAAAAAAAGGTGAAACTGTAGTTGTTGCCGTATCCGGGGGGCCTGATTCTATGGCCCTCCTGCATATGTTGAAGAATATTTCCGACCAGTTTCAGCTGCACCTGGTAGTTGCCCATTTGAACCACTGCATGCGCCCGGAAGCAGGCATTGAAGAGGCTGCGGTAAAAAATATTGCCGAAACCTGGTCCCTTTCTTTCGAGTCCAGGGCGGTAGATGTCCGCAGGCTNAAAAGCGTCAAAGGGATATCAGAAGAGGAAGCGGGAAGGATGGCCCGCTACAGCCTGCTGTTTGATACTGCGCGCAAGTACGGCGCTTCGAAAATTGCCCTGGGGCATCACTTCGACGACCAGGCCGAAACNGTNCTTTTGAATATCCTCCGGGGCACCGGTGTGGATGGACTGGCAGGGATCCTGCCGGTTTACAAAAGGGGCGGTCTTAAACTGATCAGGCCTCTTTTATGCTTGAGGCGCCGAGAAATCGAAACTTACTGCCAGGAAAATGATTTAAAAACTTATACTGACAGCAGCAACCTGGAAACGGATTATACCAGGAACAAACTCCGTCTTGAATTGATACCCCGGCTGGAAGAAGACTATAATCCAAGGATCAGGGAAGCCCTCTCCGGGCTGGCTGCCCTGGCTTATGATGACCGGCAGTTTTTGCAGGCCCTGGCCCGGAAAAAGTACCTGGACCTGGCCGGATTTGGCCGGCAGGAAGTTTTTTTTAACAGGAAAGTGCTTTGTTCTCTGCCGCCGGCAATAAGCAGCAGGATTTTGCGGATTGCCCACAAGAGCTACGCACCCGGTAAGGAGCTGTCCAGGTTCCATTTCGAGAAGATTATCGAACTGGCTGAAAGCGAGAAAACGACCGGTCAAATCACCCTTCCCGGTGGTGTCCTGCTCAGCCTCTCCCAGGGGCAGCTTTTCATAACCGCCGGCCTTCAAAAGGAGGAAGAGGCGCCTGCTGAAAAAACTGTGCCGGTCCCGGGTAAAACTTACCTGCCGGGCGGTTCTGTGATCGAAGCGAAAATTATTGATCGAAGTGAATTATCGTGGCCCCCCTCAAGGTACCAGGCCTATTTGGACTACCAGGCCTTGCCTCCGGGTGAGCTGGCGGTAAGAACGCGGTGGCCGGGAGCCCGATTTCACCCCCAGGGCTCTGAAGGCGGGAAAAAATTAAAGGATTTTTTGATTGACCATAAAATTCCCCGCCACCGCCGGGATCAGGTCTTCCTGGTTACAGCCGGCAGTACGATTGTCTGGGTGGTGGGCTTGAGGATTGCCCACCCTTACAGGGTCACCGGGCAAACAAAAACAGTCTTACAGCTGGAATTTAAAAAACAGAGGATGCCCGGACGCCGAAAAATCTGCTAAAATAGAAGAAGGTGGTTTTAGTAATGACAGATCATCATGCAGGTAAAACCAGTACTGATAACTTTGAAGTCTTATTGTCGGAAGAACAGATTCAAAGTCGCATTACGGAAATGGCCGCAGTCATTTCAAATGATTACCGGGGGAAAAGGCCTTTATTAATCGGCATCCTTAAAGGAGCGGTGATTTTTCTGAGCGACCTGATCCGCAACCTGACCATCCCTCTAGAAATAGACTTCATTGCTGTATCGAGTTATGGCGATGCTACTGCTTCCTCGGGTGTAGTCCGGATCCTGAAAGACCTGGAACAGAGTATCCAGGGTAAAGACGTGCTTATTGTTGAAGATATAGTCGATACCGGGCTAACCCTGAACTACCTGGTCGACAATTTGAGCAGCAGGCAGCCCAGGACCCTGAAGGTAGTTACCCTGCTTGATAAACCTGAGCGCAGGAAGGTCGAATTTGAACCCGATTACTGCGGTTTCCACATCCCGGACCGCTTTGTAATTGGTTACGGCCTTGATTTCGGTGAGGATTACCGCCAGTTATCTGACCTGCGCGTATTAAACCAATAACATAACCTGGTTCCGGGCCATTTAGATTATTTTTATCCCGGGGCGCAACCTGTTTTATTGCCTATGCCCTGGCGGTGTGTTACAATTTACTTCAGCCTTCCAGGGCTTAGATGGAGAGGAGGGGACTTTTTGAGCCCATTTGTTAGACAGATATTATTTTACCTGGTCATAGCGCTGGTAGTAGTAATACTGCTGGCTACATTTAATACCGGGCCTGATCCGGAAGAAATTAGCTACAACCAGTTTGTAGAAAAAATAGAGAACGGAGAAGTGGAAAAAGTTGTTGCGCACGGCAATGAGATTGAAGCCGTGCTTGTTGACGGGACCGAAATAGAAACCACCCGTCCGGAAGATCACCAGCTGACTGCACTGCTTCTGGAACACAATGTTTCTTATTCGCCTCATCCTGAGCGCGGTCCTGAGTGGTGGCAAACCGCTTTAACTTACATGATTCCCTTCCTGTTGATCATCGGGATATTTTTCTTTTTTATGCAGCAGTCCCAGGGCGGCGGAAACAGGGTCATGAGCTTTGGAAAAAGCAAGGCCAAGCTCCAGGAAAGCGAAAAGGAAACGGTAACCTTCAATGATGTGGCCGGAGCCGACGAAGAAAGAGGCGAGCTGGCCGAAATCGTAGACTTTTTGAAGGATCCCCGCAAGTATATTGAACTCGGGGCCCGGATCCCGAAGGGAGTTCTGCTTGTCGGCCCACCGGGTACCGGTAAAACCCTGCTTGGCCGCGCTGTAGCCGGAGAAGCGGGGGTGCCCTTTTTCAGTATCAGCGGTTCCGACTTTGTGGAAATGTTTGTCGGGGTCGGCGCTTCCCGGGTCCGGGATATGTTTGAAAACGCCAAGAAGAATTCGCCCTGTATCGTGTTTATTGATGAAATTGATGCTGTAGGACGCCAGCGGGGAGCAGGTCTTGGCGGCGGACACGATGAAAGAGAACAAACCCTGAACCAGCTCCTGGTTGAAATGGACGGGTTTGATGTTAATGAAGGAATCATTATCCTTGCCGCAACCAACAGGCCCGATATTTTAGATCCCGCCCTGCTCAGACCCGGACGTTTTGACCGTCAGGTTACGGTTACCCTGCCTGATGTCAATGGGCGGGTGGAGATATTGAAAGTCCATACCAGGAACAAGCGCCTCTCAGAAGAGGTGGACCTTAAGATCGTAGCCCGCGGCACACCCGGTTTTACCGGGGCCGACCTGGAGAATGTGGTTAATGAAGCGGCGCTGCTGGCAGCCCGCGTTTCCAAGAAGTATATTGGCATGAAAGAAATGGAAGAGGCAGTGGAAAGAGTTGTAGCAGGAACCCAGAAAACGAGCCGGGTGATCAGTGAATTCGAGAAAAAGATTGTTGCCTACCATGAGGCCGGCCATGCCCTGGTTGGCTACCAGCTTCCGCATACCGATCCCGTGCATAAGGTTTCCATTATCCCCCGCGGCCGTGCGGGAGGATACACCCTGATGTTCCCGGAAGAGGATCGTTATTACATGACCAGGTCTGAATTGCTGGACAGGGTCAGCACTCTTCTCGGCGGCAGGGTATCTGAAAAGCTGGTCCTTAATGATATTAGCACCGGTGCTCAGAATGACCTGGAGCGGGCCACCCAGATTGTGCGCCAGATGATCATGGAATACGGCATGAGCGACACCCTGGGTCCGATCACCCTGGGCAGGAAACAGGACCAGGTTTTCCTGGGCCGGGACCTGGGCCGGGACCGCGATTACAGCGAGGAAATAGCCAAGGCCATTGACCAGGAGATCAGGAAAACAATCGATGATTGCTACCAGCGAGCTCAGGATATTTTGGAGGAAGATCGTTCCAAGCTGGAAAAGATAGCCCAGGGGCTTTTGGAAAAAGAAACGCTAAATTCGAAAGAAATCAAAGCACTGGTTGAAGGCAGAGAATTACCTGAAGACACAGAAGAAGATGAAGAACCTGGGACTGAAAGCCCCTCGGAAGAGAAGGGTGCAGAAGCAGGAATTTCTGACGATGATGAAGCTATGTTGGAAGAAGATGAAGATACAGAAGATGAGGTAGAAACAGCAGAAGGTGATCTGGCCGATGAAGTAGGGTCTGCAGAAGAAGACGAGGAAACCGAAGAGGACGCAAAAACAGCAGATCACAAGGAAGATCGCCAGGCTTCATTCCGGCAGCATACGAAGCAGGGTAAAAATCCAGGCGGAGATCATTAACTAAAACTTTAGCATAGGGCCAGGCGCAAGCCTGGCCCTTTCTATGCCGATAAACTGAGACAGGCAGGAGTGAATTATAATGGCCCCTGGCTTAACCGATATCGAAGGCATAAAAGTGGGAACTGCGTCCAACACTGAAGCGGCTACCGGGGTGACAGTGGTGCTGGTTGAAGAAGGAGCCCGGGCTGCTGTAGAGGTGCGGGGTTCGGCTCCGGGAACCAGGGAAACCGATCTGCTCCAGCCGGGATGCCTGGTCGAAGAGATCCAGGGCCTGGTCCTGGCCGGTGGAAGCGCTTTCGGTCTTGATGCAGCTGCCGGTGTGATGGAGTATCTCGAAAAATGTGACCGCGGTTTTTCCGTGGATCGCTTTAAGATCCCAATTGTGCCGGCTGCAGTTTTGTTCGATTTATTAATTGGAGACGGACAAATCAGGCCCGGCAAAGAAATGGGCTTTGATGCCTGCAAAAAAGCTTCTGCAGGCCCGGTTCCGGAAGGATCGGTCGGAGCCGGGTGCGGGGCAACGGTGGGGAAAATCCACGGTATGGAGTTCGCAATCAAATCCGGGCAGGGATCTTATGCCCTAAAGAAAGAAGATCTCATCGTTGCCGCCCTGGTAGCAGTAAATGCTTTTGGCGATGTTTACGACCACCGGGGCCGGTTGCTGGCCGGCCCGCGAAGTCCAGAAACCGGAATGATGGAAAATACAGTTGACCTGCTTTTGGGAGCTAACCATGGCGGCTGTGCCGGTAATACCACTTTAGGAGTTGTGGCCACCAATGCAAACCTGGACCGGCCTTCTCTTCAGAAGGTCTGCCAGCTGGCCCATAACGGCCTGGCCCGCTCCATTTGGCCTGTCCACACGATGTGGGACGGAGACACAATATTTGCCCTTTCCAGGGGAGATTTACATGCCGATGTCAATATTGTCGGGCTGATGGCCGCAGAAGCGGTGGCCGGCGCCGTGAAAAGGGCGGTATTATCCGCCTCTTCTCTTTGCGGGATACCGGCAGTAAGTGACCTGGATAAGAAATGATGCGCTTTGCGCAAAGATTTCAGTATAGTGTACCGGGTTTAATGTAAAACAGGTGGGGCCATACCGGTCAGGGTTCCAATTAAGGCATAAAAAATTTGTGAAATCCTGAACTATGCAGCAGGAAAACGCAGGTTAATGTTGAAATAGAATCTTTGTCTGCGTCTATACGTAGAGGGTTATTAATTAACATAAAAAGAACAAGGAGGTTGTTTAAATGCCGCTAGACCCAACAAAACATGCTGACTGGGAAATTGCTGAAGCCGCTGAAAAGAACATGAAAAAAGTTTACCAGTTAGCCGAGGAGCTCAAGCTTGACCAGGAAGAGCTTCTTCCCAACGGCCATTATGTGGCCAAGGTGGACTACAAAAAAGTCCTGGAAAGAAACAAAGATAAGCCTGATGGTAAGTACATCGATGTTACCGCCATTACCCCTACTCCACTGGGTGAAGGCAAGTCAACATCGACCATGGGCTTGACCCAGGGAATGGGCAAGCTGGACAAAAATGTTATTGCCACCATTCGCCAGCCCTCCGGTGGGCCGACCATGAACGTTAAAGGATCCGCTGCCGGTGGAGGTCTGGCCCAGTGTGTTCCCTTGACCCCGTTTTCACTCGGCCTGACCGGCGACATCAACGCTATTATGAACGCCCATAACCTGGCCATGGTAGCTTTAACTTCCCGTCTCCAGCACGAATTTAACTCCACTGATGCTTTCCTGGAGCGCAGCGGATTGAAGCGCCTGAATATCGATCCGCGTAACGTGGAAATGAACTGGATTATTGACTTCTGCGCACAGGCCCTGCGCAATATCATTATCGGCCTGGGCGGCAGGAGAGACGGGTTTATGATGAGCTCCGGGTTTAATATTGCTGTTTCTTCTGAGGTTATGGCCATCCTGGCCGTGGCCAACGATTTGAAAGACATGCGGGATCGCATGGGTAGAATCGTGGTTGCTTATGATAAGAGAGGCAATCCGGTTACCACCGAAGATCTTGATGTGGCCGGCGCCATGACTGCATGGATGGTTGAAGCTCTCAACCCCAACCTGATGCAGACTATTGAAGGCCAGCCCACATTTGTCCATGCCGGCCCGTTTGCCAATATCGCCATCGGTCAGTCTTCCATCGTGGCGGACCGCGTAGCCCTCAAGCTTGGCGACTATGTCATCACCGAGTCTGGATTTGCCGCCGACATCGGTTTCGAGAAGTTCTGGAACCTGAAATGCCGCATGTCCGGCTTGAAGCCGGATTGCGCCGTGCTCGTGGCCACGATCCGCGCTTTAAAGGCCCACGGTGGAGCACCCCTGCCCAAGCCGGGACAGCCGCTTGATCCATCCTACGGACAGGAAAATGTTGAGTGGGTGGAAAAAGGCTGCGACAACCTGATTCATCACATCAACACGATCAAGAAAGCCGGAATTACCCCCGTGGTTTGCATTAACCACTTCTACACTGATACCGACAACGAAGTTAAAGCCGTTCGCCGCCTGTCCGAAGAAGCAGGGGCAAAAGTTGCTGTTTCCAAGCACTGGCAGTACGGTGGAGATGGAGCGAAGGAATTTGCAGAAGTTGTCGTTGAAGCATGCGAAGAGCCCAGTGAGTTCAAATTCCTTTATGAGCTTGACACCCCGCTGCGCAAGCGCATTGAACTTATCGCCAAGGAAGTATACGGTGCTGACGGTGTCGATTATACTACGGATGCCCTTGAAAAGATCAAGAAGATGGAAGGCGATCCGAAGTTCCAAAAGATGGGTACCTGCATGGTTAAGACCCATCTCAGCCTGAGCGACGACCCGGCCCTGAAGGGCGTTCCGAAGGGCTGGAACCTCAAGATCCGTGATATTCTTACTTACGGTGGAGCTGATTTCCTGGTCCCGGTTGCCGGAGCTATTTCCCTGATGCCCGGTACCGCTGCCAGCCCCGCTTTCCGCAAAGTGGATGTCGATGTCGAAACAGGCAAGGTGGAAGGCTTGTTCTAAAACAGCCGCTTCCTGCCTGCTGTTCTCGCAGTGTATTGAGCAAGTAAGCAAAAAAACGCCGCATGCAACCGGTTTTATGGTTGCAGCGGCATTTTTATTTATTAGCGTCCAGGTAGCTCTGCTTTAAGGAACCATCCCCCATTCCTGCCCGCAGTAGAGCCTTACATCCGGGTTCTCTTTTCTACTGGAAAGGATTTGTTCCACAGTTTGGTTTACACCGGGGATGACCAGCTGCGGGGCGATATTGGAAAGAGGAATCAAAACGAAGTCCCTTTCTTTAAGCCTGGGATGGGGCAGCTGCAGCACGGGGGTATTTACTGTGGTTTTCTCATATACCAGCAGGTCCAGGTCAATTATGCGCGGGCCCCATCGTGCTGCCCGGATCCGTTTCATTTTATGCTCTATAGCAAGCATGGCCTGCAGCAGTTCAACCGGGGCCAACTTTGATTTAACTGAGATGCAGGCATTAAGGAAAGGGCCCTGTTCAGGCCCCCCCACCGGTTTTGTTTCGTAAATATTGGAGCAGGCTTCAAGATGTATGCCCGGTAAAAGCAATATGAGTTCCAGGGAGCGCTTTAAGTTGATCAGGCGATTCCCCAGGTTGGTTCCCAGCCCGATATAGGCTAATTTTATAGGACCCTCTTCCTTTTTCATTTGCTCCGGTTGATCGATACGCCAACTCCACCTTTAACCCCTGGTATCGGGGGACTGGGTTTGCGGACTTCCACTTGCACTTCTATTATCCCCGGCAGCTGCAAAAGCCCGTGGGCAATCCGTTCAGCCAGGGTTTCAAGCAGCCGGCAGGGTTTACCGCAAACGATATCGTTCACCACCTCTACCGCCCGGCGGTAATCGACTGCTTCTTCGAGCCGGTCGTCCCTGATGGCGGTAAAATCTGCTCCAAGCTCGAGGCTGATCTCGAATTCCTGCCCCAGCTTCCTTTCCTCCGGCAGGACGCCGTGGTAGGCATAACAGCAAATGTCATCAATGCTGATCTTATCCATTATGTTCACCTCCGGACCATGGCATCTGTCATGTTTGCCACCCGGCGCATCTGCAGAACATCGTGGACCCTGACCAGGTCTGCGCCTGCACTGATTCCGTAAGCTACCGTGGCGGCGGTCCCCTCCACCCTATCATCCAGGGGCAGGTTCAGGGTTTTACCGATCATTGATTTCCGGGAGGTGCCGAGCAGGATCGGGTAGCCCAGTTTGTGGAACTCACGGAGATGATACATGACATCCAGGTTTTGCTGCAGATCCTTGCCGAAACCGATACCCGGGTCAATAATAATTTGTTCATCTTTTACTCCCGCTTGCCGGGCCAGGTTCACAGACTCTTGCAGTTCGGCCAGTATATCCGGTATTAAATCATTATAATCGGTGCTGTCGCGGTTATGCATCAGGCATATCGGCACCCCGTATTTTGCAGCCACCTTGCCGAGCTCACGGTCCGCTTTCAGGCCGTAAACATCATTGATCATCTCAACTCCCAGTTTAAGGGCTTCTTCGGCAACAACTGATTTGTAGGTATCGATGGAAAGGGGTAGTTTAAAGGCCTGCTCTTTTTTCAGCGCCTTTATAACCGGGATTACCCTTTCCAGNTCTTCTTGCGCAGAAACCGGGATAAAACCGGGCCTGACCGATTCGCCGCCGATGTCAATAATATCGGCCCTGTCTTCCGCCATTGTTATNGCCTGCCTTACTGCATTGTCGATGTGGTTGAAGCGCCCTCCGTCTGAAAATGAATCGGGCGTGACATTTAAGATCCCCATGACCAGGGTTTTTTTATCCAGGTGATAAACCTGATCGCCGAGACGTAACTCTCTATTCAATAGATCAACCTCCCTTTGTGCGGCTGCTTCTCGAACTTGTAGCAAGCATCACGCTCATTGCAATTAAAGCAGAGGCGTGAATACTGATCTGCTTTAGCGAGCGCCCTGCCCAGGGGGGAGCGGTGCCGGGAATCATTATCCTTGTNGCGGTGCCGGGCAATNGCTTTTTGGATCAGCAAGCGCTCAGGTAGTTGAAAACCGGCTTTTTCCAGGATCGGGCCGGCCAGCTCCGAGCTGGCTTCAGCGTGATCTGCACCAGTTCGATATTCCTGCCAGCGCCCGATGTCGTGGAGCAGGCCTGCAGCGTAGGCTATTTCCCGGGAAATAAAGGGCTGTCCTTCCTCCAACAGCAGCAGGTATGTCAACCTGGCCACCGTTAAAAGGTGTTCAAAATGATGCCCGCAAAAAACGCGTTCCCTTTCCTGCTGATCGTTTTTAACCAGGTAGAGCTGATAGTCCCGGTTTTCGATGATTTTATTGCACCTGTCCATAATTACTCTCCCGCCATCTAGTTAAGCTTTCCCCTTGATCAAGCTGAAGGCCTCGATGCGGGAACTTGCGTTGGTCCTGAACAGGCCGCGGACTGCCGAAGTTACGGTTACTGAACCGGGTTTGCCGACGCCGCGGATACTCATGCATAAATGTTCCGCTTCCACAACCACCACAACCCCTTTGGGCTTCAGCTCTTCGGTAATAATGTCGGCAACCTTGCTGGTCAGCCTTTCCTGGAGCTGGGGACGGCGGGAAAGGATTTCTACAACCCGGACCAGCTTGCTTAACCCGACAATCCTTCCTCCGCCCGGAACGTAAGCAACATGAGCTTTACCGTAAAAGGGGAGCAGGTGATGTTCACACATTGAATAGAAAGATACGTCTTTGACCAGGACGATTTCATCGTGGCCATCTTCAACGAAACAGGTTTGAAGGGGAGAACGCGGATCCTGGGTTAAGCCGTTAAAAAGCTCACAGTACATGTTGGCCACCCGCTCCGGTGTTCCCTGCAGCCCTTCCCGGTTCAGGTCTTCTCCAATCGCTTCCAGGATCATTTCTACACCCCGTGAGATTTTCTCTTTATCCAATTTTATACCGCCTTTCTGATAGTACTGAAGCGAAATTTATGTCTTAAATTAGAGCCCGCCAAGTTACGAGGAAAGCTGCATCGGCATGCCTTCTGCCTGCGCTGCGCTTCGGCATGCCCGAACCGTGCCTGTAGCACCGCTTAATGCTTGATCTTTTACTGCAGCACTAGTACAGTGTAATACCCGGTAAAAAGATTACCAGGCTGTGTAAAAGTGCGCAGGCCAGGATATTTTCTGTCCGTAAATAAATATAACCCAGGATTGCTGCCATGCCGGGAGTCAGTACTGCAATTTCCAGGTACGTATAGGGGTAATCTAGCATCCATGGTTCCGTGGCCAGTATGAAAGCCAGGCTGCTTACGGCAGCCAGGGCAATCATGATCAGAAGGCCCCAGTTGGGCCCGGTCAACCGGCTTAAATAAGTCTGAATGTAACCTCTCCAGATCATTTCCCGGGGCAGCCCGATCAACAAAAACAGGAGCGGCAGTTGAGTGATGGTCTCGGTTCCCCCGAGATCAATCCCACCCGGCAGGCCTCTTGTGGCCATTATCACCAGTGCTGCAGCAATGATGGCCAATGGGTAGCCGTGTTTAACGCGGTCCCTGCGCAGGCCAAAATCTAGGTAGTCTATGCTCCTCCCCCTGAATAATAAGAGTAACAGCAGGATTCCTGCCGCATAACCGAAAAAGGCGTAATATTTGGGCCAATCGTTAAGCTCCGGCATAATTGTGCTGGCAGCATATACTGCAGACAGCAGGGGAACCAGGCCGAGGCCCAGGTAGCCGGGATGGGTTCTGGCCAGGTGGACCCAGTAACTGGAATAGCGGTGATCCAGGGTAAACAGGGTGATGACCAGTAGCATGATCAAAACAAACAGGGTATAAACCGCTGCCGAACCAAGCACGTTCAATTGGCTGTACTCTGCTTCCGGAGGCAGGATCGGCTCTCCATCGGGAGCGATAAAATAAAAGTATGATAAGCCCTCGGGGGTATGAAAACTGATCGGGATTTTGCCTTCCCAGATGGTGGGTTTGCCCACCTGTTCGTGGAAAACAGCAGACACCATCTCCAGGCGATCGCGATCTTCAATGGGCAGGAATATATTGTCTCCCCGGATTTGATCGAAAAGTTCATGTTCGACAGTCATGAAGATCCCCAGAGCTGAATCCTGATCGTATTCGGTATTATTAGATCTCAGCGTTCCTTTACCAAGGAGCATGACCGATCGGTCGTAATTTGTTTCCTGGACGGTAGCGATAATACCTCCATCAGGGAAATTGACGCTTAAATTCTCGACCCGGAAATGCCAGGGTTCAAATTCGCATACCGATGTGATCGTATATTCCTGGGGAGCCTGGCCGAGGGCGTCGGGAATAAAAGCCGTTAAGGCAAATACTGTAATGACCAGTACTATGGTAATTCCAAGCAAGATCATAGAGGCAATAAAATAATTCTTGCCGGATAATCGTTTTAGCAGCAAAGTGGTTCCTCCTCAAGGTGATAATCTAGGTTGTCAAATTACCTTTTCATATTCGACGGTTTGTCCTTTTTTCCTTTAATAACCGCTTGATGGTTTGGCCGGTAAGCAGTTGCGCCGTTCCGTTCTTTTCAAATATTACCTGATCTGCTATAGTGTAATTGCTTAAGTGTCTTAACACAGGCCTGGCCTGCGCCGCTTATCATTCACCAGGGGCAACAGGCTGGTTAGTTGCAACTGTTCCATAATAACAGAAAAATGTTAAGCCGGGGTGAAAAATTTGTTTTTAGCTATCGATGTTGGAAATACCCATATAATGCTTGGGATTTACAAAGACGAAGATATTCTTGTTTACTGGCGCCTTCCCACCCGGGAAGACAGTACCGAGGATGAGCTGGGGATGGTGGTAAAAAACCTCCTTCATAACAGCCGCCTGGGGCTGAAAGATATTGATTCCATTGCCATCTCATCTGTTGTCCCTCCCCTGATGTATTCCCTGGAGCGAATGGCGACCAAATATTTTAAGGTCGATCCGCTGATTATTGGCCCCGGGATTAAAACGGGTTTAAACATTGTAACCGATAACCCCCGCGAAGTTGGAGCCGACAGGATTGTCAATGCTGTCGCAGCCTACCACTTATATAACGGACCGTTGATTATTGTTGATTTTGGCACGGCTACCACTTTCTGCGCTATATCTGAAGACGGCGACTACCTGGGTGGTGTTATTGCCCCCGGTATCGGGATATCACTGGAAGCGCTGTTTGAAAAAGCGGCCAAGCTGCCCCGGGTGGAAATTATCAGGCCGGAGCGGGTTATCGGTAAGGATACGGTTTCCAGTATGCAGTCGGGAATTGTTTTTGGTTTTGTCGGCCAGGTTGACGGTATTGTTCGCCGGATGAAAGGGGAATTTCGCCTTTCTCCCCGGGTGCTTGCCACCGGTGGATTTGCTTCCCTGATTGCCCGCGAATCTGAGACGATCAATGAAGTAAATACCCTGCTGACCCTGGAGGGCTTGCGAATTATACAAAACATGAACAAAAGGGGTGCTGAAAAGTGAGGATTGGCCTGGCCTTAAGCGGGGGTGCTGCCCGGGGCATAGCGCATATCGGGGTGTTGAAGTATCTCGAGGATCGTGATCTCAAGCCTGCTTGTATTGCCGGGACCAGCGCCGGCAGTATTGTCGGTTCCCTTTACTGCTCCGGTAAACCTGTGCAGCAGCTGGTGAAGATTGCTTCAACCATGTCCTGGAGAGATATGATCAGTTTTTCTTTTCCGAGAAAAGGCCTTATTGACTCCTCGCGCTTGCTCAAGATCCTCAAAGAGCACCTGGGCGATATTACTTTTGCAGACCTTAAAATCCCGCTTATCGTTAATGCTGTTGATTTATCGAGCGGCGAAGAAGTAGTCATTGAAAAAGGCCCGGTTGCAGAAGCAGTCCAGGCCAGCTGTGCAATCCCGGGTATTTTTACACCCGTTAAGTGGAAGAACTACCTCCTGGTGGATGGTGGCCTGCTGGATAATCTTCCCACGCGGCACTTAAAAGATCGGAAGGTGGATTATGTTATAGCTGTGAATGTGGGCGCCCAGAGGCCTCTTCAAAAAGAGCCGGACAATTTTTTTGAAATTTTAATTCAGTCATATGATATTATCCGGCGCCACCGTGACATGCCGGCTTACGAGTGTACCGATACGATCATTGAGCCTGAACTGGGCGATATTACTTTTCACGACACCAGCAACCCCGGCATTCTCATTGATCGGGGCTATGAGGCCGCCAGGCAAACCCTGGAGAAAGTGAATTTCGAGAAGAAGCCTCCTCTTTTTTCTTTCTTTTCCCGCAAACGAGCAAGATCATAAGTGAAATTTATTTAGCCGTGCTTTTTTTTAAATGGCGACGGCTCACCAAAGGTAACGGCAGCTACTCAGCTGCAGGCTTTCGCTTTGGTTGCCCTCGACATTCGCCATCTCTTTTTCTGGTCTCGGCGGCCTGCTTCCATGAAATCAGGCCAGCAACAACATTTGCTTCGCCGGCCATTGCAACCACCCTGGAGCAATGTAACTTATCCAAAATGAAGCACTGCTGTAACGGTGAAAAAAAGCGCAGCCTTATGGCCGCGCTTTTTAAACCGGTTTTAAACCTTTGGTTACAGCTTATTCTTCCTGGTCCGATTGAGCCTCGGCCAGTTGCCTGTACATCTCCAGCCTTTCTTTAGCTACCTTTTCTGCTTCTACAAAGAGATGATCGGCCCGTTCGGGGAATTCCTTCTGCAGGGAGCGGAAACGAACTTCATTCATCATAAATGTTCGCAAATCTTCCTTCGGTTCCTTGGAATCCAGGATGAACGGGTTCTTGCCTTCCCTTGTTAACAGCGGGTTATAGCGGTACAGCGGCCAGTAACCCGATTCAACAGCCAGCTTCCCTTCACGCTGGCTCTTGCTCATATCGATACCATGGGCAATACAGGGTGAATAGGCGATAATGATCGACGGGCCGGGATAGGCTTCGGCTTCGGTTATCGCTTTCAGGAACTGGTTCTGGTTTGCGCCCATAGAAACCATGGCTACATATACATAACCGTATGTAACGGCCATCAGGCCGAGGTCTTTCTTGCGCATTTCCTTTCCGGAGGCGGCAAACTTGGCGATTGCTGCTGTAGGTGTTGATTTGGAAGACTGGCCGCCGGTGTTGGAATAGACTTCTGTGTCAAGAACCAGCAGGTTGACATCGGCCCCGGTTGCTATGACATGGTCAAGCCCCCCGTATCCGATATCATAAGCCCATCCGTCTCCCCCGATGATCCAGACTGAACGTTTGGGCAGTAGATCCGCTTTGTCCCGGATTTCCTCCAGGAGTGCAGCATTGCTTTCCTGNGGTTTTTCCGCTTCCAGCAGCTCACGGATCCGGTCAGCAGCTTTGACCGAAGGATCGCCCTGGTCTTTAACTTCCAACCATTCCTGCAGGGCCTCCTTCAAGGAATCTGAAATTCCTGTTTCCAGGACCTGGTTTACCGCTTCGATCAGCTTGCTCCTTTGCTGGTTGATAGCCAGCGAGTAACCGTAGCCAAATTCAGCATTGTCTTCAAACAGTGAACTGGCCCAGGCCGGCCCCCTCCCGCTGCGATCTACCGTGTAGGGAACGGTCGGAGCGTTGCCCCCGTATATTGAAGAGCAGCCGGTGGCGTTGGCTATAACCATGCGGTTGCCAAACAGCTGGGTGATAACCTTGATGTAAGGTGTTTCACCGCAGCCGCCGCAGGCGCCGTGATATTCAAATAANGGTTTGCGGAACTGGCTGCCGCGGACGGTTTTGGGATTTATCTCCACGTCAATTTCGGGCAGGCTTTCTGCAAAACGGAACCTGGCATCTTCTTCCTCTAATAATTCTTCAAAAGGCTTCATCTCCAGGGCCTTTTCCCTGGCCGGGCAGACATCGACGCAGTTAGCGCAGCCGGTGCAGTCAAGCGGTGATATTTGAATCCGGTATTTTAAATCCTTGATATCCTTTGCTTTGCCGTCCAAAGTGACAAACCCTTCCGGGGCTCCGTCCAGGTCTTCCTCGCGGGCCAGGTAGGGCCTGATCACCGCATGGGGGCAGACAAAGGAGCACTGGTTGCACTGGATACAATTCTCCGGGATCCAGGCCGGCACATCTACGGCAATACCCCTTTTCTCGTAGCGGGTTGTGCCCGTGGGTACGCTCCCGTCCGGGTTGAAAGCGCTGACCGGCAGGTCGTCACCTTTTAACTCGATCATCGGGTAGATGGTATCGCAAACGTACTGCGGGGCTTCTTCCGGTTCGAAAGTAGCACCGGTTGTTGCTTCGACCCAGTTCTCGGGGTACTTGACCTCTTCAATATTTTCAAGGGCCTTATAGGTAGCATTAACGTTCATTTCTACCACATCGGCGCCTTTTTTACCGTAAGTTTTCTCGATCATTTTTTCTATTTCTTTGAAAGCCAGGTCGGGATCGATTACCTCTGACAGTTTGAAGAAGGCGGCCTGCATGATAATGTTAATCCGGCCGCCCAGTCCGAGCTCGCCGGCTATCTTGAAGGCGTCAATGTTGTAGAATTTCAGGTTCTTCTGAGCGATTGTCCTCTTAATTTCTGCCGGCAGATGTTCATCCATTTCTTCCAGGCTCCAGCCGGAGTTAAGCAAAAAGACCCCGTTTTCTTTGATGCCTTCCAGGATGTCATAACGGGTCACGAATGACGGGTTGTGGCAGGCAACAAAATCAGCCTGGTCGATCAGGTAAGTTGACTTGATCGGTTCCGGCCCGAAACGCAGGTGAGATACGGTGATCCCGCCGGATTTCTTGGAGTCGTAGACAAAGTAACCCTGGGCATACTGGTCTGTGTTATCACCGATGATGATAATACTGTTCTTGTTGGCCCCAACAGTACCGTCGGCGCCGAGACCGAAGAACTTGGCCCGGTGAGTGCCCTCCGGGGTAGTGTAAAGGCAGCTGGGGTAATCGAGAGATGTGTGGGAAACATCATCGTTAATGCCCACGGTAAAGTGATTCTTGGGGTTGTCAGAGTTCAAGTTGTCAAAAACGCCCTTAACCATGCAGGGGTTGAACTCTTTTGAACCAAGGCCGTAGCGGCCGCCGATAATGAGCGGAGTTTGCTTTGCTTCCACCATAGCAGTGCAAACATCCTGGTAAAGCGGTTCACCCAGGGCACCGGGTTCCTTGGTCCTGTCCAGGACGGCAATTCGTTTGCAGGTTGATGGTAAGGCGGCAAGGAAGTGTTCGTTGGAAAAAGGCCTGTAGAGTCGGACCTTGATTAAGCCCACCTTTTCTCCCTGCTTGTTCAGGTAATTGACTGTTTCTTCCACGGTATCAGAGGCCGAACCCATGCATACAATTACCGATTCGGCATCCGGCGCTCCACAGTAATCGAACAGGTGATAGCGGCGGCCGGTAAGCTCATACACCTGGTCCATTACTGCGGCAACTTTTTCAGGTGTGTCTGCATAGTAAGGGTTGGCCGCTTCTCTGTTCTGGAAATAGATATCCGGGTTTTGGGCCGTCCCGCGCTGGTGCGGCCTTTCCGGGCTCAGGGCGCGCTCCCGGAAAGCTTTGACAGCATCCCAGTCCACCATGTTCTTGATATCTTCATAATCGATCAGCTCTACTTTTTGGACTTCATGGGAGGTCCGGAAGCCATCAAAGAAGTGGAGAAAAGGGACCCTTGTTTTCAGCGTGCTCAGGTGTGAGACCAGGGCCAGGTCAATAATTTCCTGCACTGAAGAAGAAGCCATCATGGCGAACCCGGTCTGCCGGGCGGCCATTACATCGGAATGGTCGCCAAAAATGGACAGGGCGTGGGTTGAAAGAGCCCGGGCTGAAACATGGAATACCGAAGGTAGAAGCTCCCCCGATATTTTATACATGTTCGGAATCTTTAACAGCAATCCCTGCGATGCTGTAAAGGTTGTGGTCAGGGCGCCGTTAACCAGCGACCCGTGCACCGCTCCGGCAGCTCCTGCCTCGGATTGCATTGTTGATACTTTCAAGGTTTGGCCAAATATGTTTTTACGGCCGTAGGCGGCCCATTCATCACATATTTCAGCCATTGGGGAGGACGGGGTGATCGGGTAGATTGCCGCCACATCACTTAAAGCATATGCGATATAGGAAGTAGCTGTGTTCCCGTCCATGGTTTCAATCTGCTTGCTCAATATGTACACCTCCAAAGAAATTGTAGAGAAAAAGCACTATATTCCAAATATTACCGGCTCAAGTTTATTTTATCTTACCACTTAATAGGGGTAAAAACAAATCTAAAATCGGGGCAACTTGCAAGCTGATACTGCTGATAGGGCAGTGTCTCTCGCCAGATGTTAACTTGCAGGATTAAATATGTGTTAAAATGAAAAAAACTATCAAAACCGGTTGGTTGCTGTCTTTGTAATCATTAAACTGGCAAAATGTATTAAGGCCTGGTTATCTTTAACCGGGCATGCGAAATGCCGGCAGTTGAAAAAAAATTGAGCAGTATTTGTAACCATGGCTAACTCGAAGGCTTACTCGAAAAGTGATCTAAAAAAACGCCAGGTCCTGGTTGTTGAAGACGAGGAAGAGATTGTCC
>SL_5KL_010_SEDDRAFT_10000146_pt1 | contig 41910 bp, 38 predicted proteins | sample SodLakKL_010_SED_FD_9118 | JGI IMG/M metagenome (IMG submission 9118)
CACATGCTCCACCGCTTGTGCGGGCCCCCGTCAATTCCTTTGAGTTTCAGTCTTGCGACCGTAATCCCCAGGCGGGACACTTAATGCGTTAACTGCGGCACTGAGGGAGTTCAACCCCCAACACCTGGTGTCCATAGTTTACAGCCGAGACTACCGGGGTATCTAATCCCGTTCGCTCCCTCGGCTTTCACGCCTCAGCGTCAGATGCAGCCCAGAGAGCCGCCTTCGCCACTGGTGTTCCTCCTGATATCTACGTATTTCACCACTACTCCAGGAATTCCGCTCTCCTCTGCTGCCCTCAAGCAAGATAGTTTTGCCTGCACGCCTGGGGTTAAGCCCCAGGTTTTCACAGACAACTTATCCTGCCGCCTGCGCGTCCTTTACGCCCAGTAATTCCGGACAACGCTTGCCCTCTACGTGTTACCGCGGCTGCTGGCACGTAGTTAGCCAGGGCTTCCTCACCAGGTACCGTCAGGCCAATAGTATTTGGCTATTGGCGTTTCTTCCCCGGTGACAGAGCTTTACAACCCGAAGGCCTTCTTCACTCACGCGGCGTCGCTCTGTCAGGGTTTCCCCCATTGCAGAAGATTCCCCACTGCTGCCTCCCGTAGGAGTCTGGGCCGTGTCTCAGTCCCAGTGTGGCTGATCGTCCTCTCAGACCAGCTACGGATTGTTGCCCTGGTGAGCTGTTATCTCACCAGCTGGCTAATCCGATGCGGGCCCCTCTCGAGGTGATGGTGCTAAGCCCACCTTTCATCACTGAAGGATACCCTTCTGTGACAGTATGAGGTATTAGCCCAACTTTCGTCAGGTTATTCCTCTCCTCGAGGCAGGTTACCCACACGTTACTCACCCGTCCGCCACTCCCCGTGATCCTCTTTCTACCCGAAGGTAAAAAGAGGGCGGGGCGTTCGACTTGCATGTGTTAGGCACGCCGCCAGCGTTCGTCCTGAGCCAGGATCAAACTCTCCTTTAATAGCTAAACCCTGGTGTTCTAAATCCGGCTTTCCCGGGAGTAAGCCCGAAAAAGCAGGAGAAGAACTCAAAGAAAAACTAAGCTTGGGCCTGCTGATTTACTTTTCAAGGTTCGAAGCTCAAGATTTGCTTTAATCTAATCCCCAGGCTTCCCTGGTAAATTTGCTGTGATATTTTCAAGGCATGTTTTGCCTTAAATAAGCATCCAGATTTACTTTAATTATATACTGTAATCCTTCCCCGGATCTTCTAATAGCTGAGGAACTTGAAAGTGGTCTGGGCCGGGATTTGCATGAAATGAAAAAGCCAAAAATATCTTAGAATAAATCAAAAATTAAATCAATGCTGTTAGAATTAGAATAAGAAGAAGATTGAAAAAGACTATAGAGACAAAAAACTCTCCAGTAATATTTTAATGAGCCAATATCAAGAAGAGTGGGATGAAAGTCTTCTGAACCTGCAAAAATAACTTTCCATATTATTTAGTTTTTGGCGCTTCTTAGTTATTGACGCTTCCCTTATGCTGCGCTTAACATTTTAGCATCCAATTTCCAGTTTGTCAAGAGCAAAAAACAATTTTTCCCCAAAATTTTTCCCAAAAGATAGCGGAAACTGATTAAAAAGTTAAGGCAGAGAGTAAGATGCTTTCTACACTTTTGTTTTCCGGGATTATCTCTGGAGCTTGATAAAATCGAGAAACAGGTTAAGATAAATTGAATTTGCAGTTGCTGAAAATAAGATGGTGCCCCTGGAAGGAATCGAACCCTCGCTAATGGCTCCGGAGGCCATCGCTCTATCCACTGAGCTACAGGGGCGGGTTATATTAAATTAAACAGCTTAAAATCGTGATATTAATGGGATTAAAATAAATGACAACAAATAGTATCAGCTGACAGGAAAAATTTTCAGAAAAAAAAAAAAAAAAAAAAAAATTCTTCCCCTCTCCTGCCCTTAAATATTAACAAAATATATTTTGCTTGTCAAGAGAATGGCGGAGTTTTCCGGAGGCTGCCTTAGATTATTTCTTCCCATTCCTGATAGTATCGATTAAGTTCCTGCTGGAGTTTTTCCTGTTCTTTCTTTAAAAGAGTTAGTTTTTCTATATCTCCTTCATAACTGGCCGTTACCATCTTCTCTTCCAGCTCTTCCTGGCGGTTTTCTAAATTGATGATTTTGCTTTCAAGGTCTTCTCTTTTTCGTTTGAGCTGTCTCTCCTGACGCCGTTTTTCCTTCTGCCGGCGGTAGAAGATTTTATCTCTGCCTGCTTCTCCCCGGCAGCCGGAATATTCAGAGTTTCTGTCCTGGTTCTGGCTTTGCAGCCGATTATTCTGCCGCCTGTCGGCCCGCTTTTTCAGGTAATGATCATAATTACCCCGGTACTTGATCAGGTTTAGATTATAAAGCTCAACTGTAATGTCGGCTACCTGATTGAGGAAATACCTGTCATGGGAAACCAGAAGAACAGCTCCCTGATAACTCTGCAGGGATTGCTCTAGAACTTCCCGGGAATCCAGGTCCAGATGATTGGTCGGTTCATCCAGCAGCAGAAAATTACTCTCACCAAAAACCAGCTGAAGCAGCCGGAGACGGGAGCGCTCTCCCCCGCTGAGATCAGCAATTTTTTTAAAGACCTCCTCACCGCGAAAGAGAAATTTGGCCAGCAAATCCCTGGCCCGTCCGGCTGGAAGTCCGGTTGACTGCCTGAGAGCTGACAGGACTGTGAGATCTCCGGCAAAATTTTTGCTTCCCTCCTGGCTGTAATAGCCCGTCCTGACCGTAGGACCAAGTTTAATATCGCCTGAGTCGGGCTCGAGCTGACCTCGGATTAGCTGCAGGAGGGTGGTTTTTCCCGAGCCATTCGGACCAATCAGGGCTACCTTATCTCCACCGAAAATATTAAGGCTGGCCTGACGGAAGAGGGTGTTCTTCTGATAGGAAAAGTCCAGATTCTCAATCTGAAGAACTTCATGACCGATTCTGGAGTCCGCTTCCAGATCGAAGCTTACCTTATCCCGGCGAGACGGTTTAGGTATTTTATCCATCTTCTCCAGCCTATTTTCCAGCTCCTTGGCTTTTTTGAAAAATTTCTCATTATCACCACTCCGGCCCCAGACTCTGTACTGTTCAATCTGTTCTTTGAGCTGATTGATTTTCTTTTGCTGCTCCTGATACTCTTTGAGCCTCTGCTGAAAACGCCTTTCTCTCTCATCCAGGTAATAGCTGTAATTGCCTGGATAATCTTCATTGCTGCCCTGTTTGATCTCCACCAGCCGGCTGATGGTGCGGTCCAGAAAATAGCGGTCATGAGAAATGATGATGACAGCACCCTGGTAGCTCTGGAGATAGGATTCCAGCCATTCTACAGCTTCGATATCGAGGTGATTGGTGGGTTCATCCAGCAGCAAAAGATCCGGCTCCTCCAGCAACAGCTTGATCAGCCCTACTCGGGTTTTTTCTCCTCCGCTTAAGAGAGAAATTTTTTGAGAAAGTTCTGCAGGAGAAAAACCCAGCCCGGTGGCTACTTTGCGAATTCTGCTTTCATAGCTGTAACCGGCTGTTCGGGAAAATTTTTCCTGAAGGCGGTTGTATTTTTTTAAAAGAGAGGTCAGTTCACTGTCCTGAGGATCGGAATCCTGAGAAGCCACTTCACCCCGGGCCGCAATTTTTTCCTCCAGCCTGCGCAGCTGCTGCTGTATATCAATTTCCCGGGCAAAAACTCTTCGGCATTCTTCCAGGATGCTTTGGGAAGCAGAGAAATTATGGCTTTGGTCCAGCAGTCCCACCGAGCAGTCCCGCTGAAGGAATATTTCTCCGGAGTCAGGCTCTTCCCGACCGGCAATAATATTGAAGACCGTGGTCTTGCCGCTGCCGTTGGCTCCGATCAGACCGATTCTTTCGCCTTCCTGAAGGTTTATATTAAAGGAAGTAAGAATCTCTTCCAGGCCAAATGATTTATTGATATCCTTCATTTCCAGGACAACCATAAATACTACCTCCAGCCTTTCTAACTGCTTGGGCCGCTGCTATAAAATCAGTTAATAAAACCTCTTTAGAAATTTTTCTCCTGTGCCTATGGTAGATAGCAAATAAGACCAACTAATTTTTCTTCAACAGAGGTTTGAGAAAATATCTTTAAAATATTTAATAATATTTTGGGAATAATATTTAATAAAATATTTTGGGAACAATATTTAATATCCTATCAAGGGTTGGCGAAACTATAAATTGGACTGGTGAAAAATGTTAAAGGAAGCCAATATTAAACTTCTGCCTGGACAGGTTGATTTACCTCCTGCTTACCCTGAAAGAAAATGGCGATTGTTCCCTTACCTACATGAGAACCGATAGCCGCTCCCAGTTCTCCTACCAGAAAATCTTTGGTGCCAAATTTAGCGGTAATTTTCTGCTGCATCTCCTCGGCCAGTTCCGGACTGGCAGAATGTGCCATTCCCACTCTCTGAGAGCTGAGGTCCTTTCCCCGCTTTTCCATCTCTTCCAGCAGAGCAGCCAGCATCTTCTTTTGACCCCGGGCTTTGGAAAAGGCTACAATTTCTCCATCTTCAAAATGAAGAATGGGTTTAATATTGAGGACATTGGCCAGCAGCGCTTTGCCGCCGGATATTCGACCGCCTTTTTTTAACATCTCTACTGAGCCTACAGAAAAAATATGTTCCATATAGCGGCAGCGCTGAAAAATCAATTCCCGGGTTTCCTCCAGGGTGCTGCCGTTCTCGAGAGCCCGGGCAGCTTCCTCTAAAACCAGGCTGAGCCCGATGGTGCAGCAGCGAGAATCAATTACCCTGATATCCTGACTGTCGATGCTGCGGGCAGCCAGCACAGCAGACTGGTAAATGCCGCTCAATCCCCCGGAAAAACAGATTGCCAGCACCTTATGGCCCTTTTCCAGTTCTTGACGAAAGGCATCTTCAAAGGCTGCCGGGGCAATCTGAGAGGTGGTGGGAAGGTGCCCCTCTTCCAGTTTCTGATAAAATTCCCGGGTTGAAATTGTCTCCCGGTCATAATACTGCTCATCCCCGATCTGAACGGGGGTGGGCAGCATTTTGATGTTATACTTTTGCCTGATTTCATCCGGCAGGTCAGAACAGCTGTCGGTAACAATTTTTACTGCTGACAATTTTATCACTCCCTTTTAATCTCTGGATTTTTCAGATTTTCAAGCTAAATTTACCACAAAATAAGAAAGCTGAGCATAAAAAAAAGAATTCTTTCCCTATGTTTCCATTTTATATATAGTTCCCATTCCAGAGCTTTTTTCCTGCTTAATCCGGAAGATTATAACCGGCAATTTCGGGATTTTCCCGGTAGAGAACCAGCACACTGCCTATGACCTGTACGATACTGGAATCGGTTTTTTCGGATAGCCTGCTGGCTGCCTCCCGGGCAGATATTTCATTGTTATCATTAATCTTTATCTTGACAAGCTCATGATCCTCCAGGCATTCCTCTACCTGGGAGATGACACCCGGGGTAATACCCTCCTTACCAATCTGGGTAAGAGGACTGAGAGAATTGGCTTCTCCTCGAAGATAACTTCTTTCTTTTCCATTTAGAGAGATAAATATCACCTCCTGATGACAGTTTATGCTGCTGGCAGTTTGTTCCCTGAATTTCTGGGCTCTGGCGATTAATTTTGAAGGGATAATTCAGTCTGGCTTTAGCTGTCGTTTAAGAGCTCTTTGAGCTATAGCAATATTTTTAACAGGAAATTAGCAGAAGACAGACAGGGCACATAAAGGTTCTGGCAGGTAAAGCAGATATTCTGATGATATAATGGCTTCTACTCCCTTTGTAAAATAATTTCGCCAGCTATTTTGCTTTGTATGCCAAAAAAATTGTTATAGGTCTAAAAAATTATTTTTAAAGGAAAAAATTTGATTTAAAAAATTTAGCTCCGGAAAAAACAAGCAAAAAACAATCAAGGGTGGGAAGGGCTAAACCAAGAAAAAATATAATAGAATAAAATGACTCACTCCAGATAATCAAATTCCAGGTCACCGATGATGACGGTATCGCCTTCCCTAACACCTGATTTTTTTAACTTCCGGTAGAGACCTTCCCGGCGGAGAATATCAACCATCCTTTCCACCGCTTCATCGCTGGAAAAGTCAGTTTTCTCGGCCAGCTTATCAGCCAGACTGCCCCTTACTACATATTCCCCGCTGGTCAATCTCATGATTTTAATTTCAGGTTCTCGCTCGACAAAGTCCGGCCTGATGACAACCTCATCAGGTGACTCTCTCTCAGTTTCAGCCGGTTCAGCAGCAGAGACTGCTGATTCCTCCAGAGAAATTTGCTCCAGCCGGCGACCAATCTCCTTTTTGAGAACCTGGACTCCTTCCCCGGTTACCGCTGAAACGGGAAAACAGTTATAATCCCGCTCCTGAAAGTAATTCATGACCTCAACCGATTTTTCCTTAGCTCCGGTTAAATCAATTTTATTAAGAGCAATCAGCTGGGGCAGATCTGCCAGTCGAGAGCTGAATTTTTCCAGCTCGCGATTGATAACCTCGAAATCCTCCCTGGGATCCCGGCCTTCGGAACCTGAAACATCCAGCATATGAACCAGGAGACGGGTGCGTTCCAGATGACGGAGAAACTCATCACCCAGGCCTTCACCTCGATGGGCACCGGAAATTAAACCGGGAATATCAGCCATTACATAGGATTTATAGTCATCATACTCCACCACTCCTAAGTTGGGTTTCAGGGTGGTGAAGTGATAGCCGGCAATTTTGGGCCGGGCAGCCGACACCCGGGAAATCAGGGTTGATTTTCCGACATTGGGATAGCCTACCAGCCCGACATCGGCCAGCAGTTTGAGCTCCAGCTTGAGCTGGCGAATCTGTCCGCTTTCTCCTTCCTCCGCAAAGCGGGGAGCCTGCCGGGTAGGTGAGGTAAAACGAGCGTTGCCCCTTCCCCCTTCTCCTCCCCGGGCTACCTGACAGCTATCATCCTCTTCCGTCAGGTCAGCCAGCTGACTGCCTTTTTCATCATAAACTACCGTTCCGGGAGGTACTTTGATGACTTTATCCTGACCGGACCGACCGTGCTGATCTTTCTCCCGACCGGGATGACCATCCTCTGCCCGGTACTCATTTTTGTACCTGAGATGGCTTAAGGTGTTAAGTCCGGGATCAACTTCAAGAATAACGCTGCCGCCATCACCACCGTCGCCACCATCGGGCCCGCCTCTGCCTTCATATTTTTCTCTTCTAAAGCTGACAGCCCCCCGGCCACCGCTGCCTCCTTTTACCAGTATTTCAATTTCATCGACAAACATAAATAACCACCCCAGAATATTTAGCTATATTTATCAGGCCCGCCCTAAAAAGAGGTAAATAATAGGATAAAGCAAGATAAATAGACCTGAAAAAGAAAGATAACAGCAACTACCAGCAGCAGCCATCGCCGTCACCTGTNNGGAGAAAGATGATNCTGTTAGCAATAAAAAATCCCCCAGCTGTAAAAAACTGAGGGAAGCNAAGGCTCTAATTTACTGAGCCGGGGCCAGAGTTTCCAGCTGCTCTGGTGTATAGACACTTATTTTTCTCTTGCTCTTTCCAGCTCTCTCGTAACTGACAAAGCCGTCAACCTTGGCAAAGAGGGTATCATCGCTACCCCGGCCAACATTGAAACCGGGATGAAATTTGGTTCCCCGCTGGCGGACAAGAATGCTTCCAGCTGTCACATACTCGCCGTCAAACTCCTTGGCTCCCAGTCGTTTCGCTATACTATCTCTACCATTTTTTGAACTACCAACGCCCTTTTTCGTGGCCATTTATCCTCACCCCCATAAAATTAACAGGCTAAAATTTTAAATTTATATAAAATCTGTATTAAGCAAAGTTAAAGAAAAAATTCAGAAAATAATTCCGACTAATTTTAACTCCCGGATATTTATGATTCCCATAATTTTATAGTTCTTATGCATTTATTTGCATTTATTCTCATTGATTCTCAGGTGTCGGTTTTCAAACTTTAATTCTCAACCTTTTATCATCAACCTTTATTCTCAACCCTATTTATCGGCCTACTACTAAGCTGCTTTTAACGGACTTTAATTGATTTAGCTTTGAACGATTTAATTTTTATTGTTTTAGCTACAATTGCTTTAACTTGTAATAGCTTACTGTTATTGATTGAGAGATTAATCAATCTCCGCTTTTTAATGATCAATATTCTCAATCTTAACCCTGGTATAGGGTTGACGATGGCCGGTTTTTTTCCGGTAACGCCTTTTGGGCTTGTATTTGAATACCACTACCTTTTTGTTTTTGCCCTGTTCCAGTACCTTGCCGGAAACACTGACATCCTCAAGATAGGGATGGCCCACCTGAAAACCTTCTTCATTGGAAAGTGCCAGGACCCGGTCAAAAACAACCTCTTCCCCGGTCTCGGCCTCCAGTTTTTCAATTTTAAGAACATCGCCTTCCTGAACGCGATACTGCTTTCCACCGGTCTTGATTACTGCATACATTATTTCAACACACCTCCCTTACCTCAGACTCGCCGGAATCAGGCAGATCCTTAAGGACCCTTTTTTGTTAGCCAGCTCCGTGCGGTTTTGGCCGGAGAAAAACTCAGCCTATTTCCAGACTGCTTTCTCAAGCTACCATTCACTTTCTCAAGCAACAAATCGCTTCTTCAAGACACAGAACGCTTTTTCATGCAACCAATCTTAAAAACACTATTTTTGAGACAGATAAATTAAAAACCACTTTTGACAAAACATCTTTACCTACGAATTAAAATTTTAGCATATTTTTTATCCAAAGTCAAGAATAAGCGGGGTGCTCAGGGCGATAAACCTAAATATCACTGCCTGATTTTTTCCAGTGTAACGTCAATCACTGCTGCTGAATTTTCCGATGATGCTGATAGGATAGCAGGTGTTTGCTGCTACTTTATTGATGTCTTGCTGCTGAAAAAATGACAGCAGCAGATAGAAGTTCAGGTTGTTTTAAAAAAATACACAGCAGCAAAAGCCATCTGCTCTCTCAGGAGTTAGCCAGCAGACTGGCCTTGGCGTAGGTTCGGTGAACCTCCTCAATCTTAACCCGGCACTCTTCTCCCACCCTGCTGCCAGCCTCCTCAACGATAATTATATATCCCCTGCGGCGGGCAATGCCGGCTGAAATATTATCGGAATGACGGTCTTCAATTTTGAGGCGGTATTTCTGGCCCGGCTCAACCGGGAGAGCCAGATTTCTCAATTTTTCTCGGGACCCTTTCTCAATTACCTCAAAATCCTCGCGGTGAAGGTCATTATTGCCCCGGATATAGATATCCTTACCCAGCTCTTCCTCCAGCTGCTTCAGTTTCTCACCACCGTTACCGATTAATACTGCGGCAACTTCGGGATGAACCTCGCAGAGTATAGCCTCGAAGTGCTCCCGGGAGGCCAGTGAGGTCAGCTGGCGGATGACCTGGAAGGCCATGGTAGTTTCAGCGATGATCCGACCGGTTCCCTCGCAGTAGGGGCATTCCTTCTGGACCAGCTCACTCAACCTCTCCCGGACTTTTTTGCGGGTCATCTCGACCAGCCCCAGCTCGGTGAGGCCGAGAAGACTTGTCCGGGTTCTATCTCTTTCCAGCTCCTGTTCTAAAACCTGAAGCACCTTTTCCCGGTTCTTCTTGATATTCATGTCGATAAAATCAATTATGATAATACCCCCGATATCACGGAGCCTGAGCTGACGGGCTATCTCTTTGGCAGCTTCCAGGTTGGTCTTAAAAACAGTATCCTGAAGATTCTTTTTGCCGGTAAACTTGCCGGTATTGACATCGATGGCTACCAGAGCTTCGGTGGAATCAAAGATCACATAGCCGCCGGATTTAAGCCAGACCCGGCGCTGCATCAGTTTATCTAACTCCTGCTCAATTCCGTAGGTTTCAAAAATCGGCCTTTCTCTTTCGTAGAGAAAGATGCGGGAGTTGATGTCAGGGTCCAGCTTTTCGGCAAATTCAGAAAGATTCTTGTAATCCTCCCTGTCATCAATTACCACTCTATCGATCTCTGGAGAAAGATGGTCCCGAACAATTTGATGGATCAGATTTATATCGCTGTGCAGCAGTTTTACCGCCCGACTGCGGTTATAGCGGGAAAGTATGCGCTGCCAGAGAGAGGAGAGAAAATTATAATCCATTTCCAGCAGTTTCCTGTCCTTCTCATAGGCATTGGTCCGGATGATCACCCCATTCTGATCATCGGTTAACTCCCGGGTAATATTTTTAAGGCGGTTTCTCTCCTCCTGATCGGTAATCCGCCGGGAGATATTAACCCTGTTCTCTCCGGGAAGAAAGACATAATAACGTCCCGGCAGGCTTATTTTACAGGTAATCTTCGGTCCCTTGCTGCCGATAGGTTCCTTGGTGACCTGGACCATAATCTCCTGCCCCGGCCGCAAAACTTCGGTAATTTTCAGCTGATGACGGGAAAACTTCTTGCGCTGCCTTTTATTAAAGAGAGGATAGGCATCGTTGATGTGAAGAAAGGCATTTTTCTCAAAGCCGATATCAACAAAGGCGGCCTGCATCCCCGGCAGCACATCTCTAACCTTGCCCCGGTAGATATTACCGGCACTGCGGTCATAGGTATCTCTCTCAAAAAAAAGATTGTCAAGTCTGTCATTAACCAGCACTGCTGCTCGCTTTTCTCTAATTCCAGAATTTATAATAATTTTTTTATTCAAATTTATTCTCCCTCCATTATTTCATCCGCCAGGGGTGTCAATAATTTGGGGGGACGGGAAACATAGAGTCCTTCCCGATAAAAATTGATCAAAGGCTGCTCCCCTATACTGCTGTCTATCTGCTGCAGCCCCCTGATAATCTCCTCCGGTCTGACATTCCCGCGGCTGCCGGTGCTGACCAGAAAGGACCAGCGGCCCTCAGCAGCGGTTTTAATTTCATGAACCATTTCCCGCAGATTATAGCTGCGGTCTGATTTATTCCGTCGCTTTCTAACTACTATAATTTCCTTTTTATTGCGAAACTCCTGCAGAACTGCCTCAGCCCGGGAATCTCGAACTTCCCGGGATTGATCCTTCAGGGGAGGCAGGAGATGATAGCGAGCTCGATCCACCACTGCCTGCAGGGATTTAAGTCTGTTATCGGTTAAGCGAGCCTGTAAAATCTCAATTCCTCGCGGCAAAGAGTCATTGAGCCGGCGGCAGAAGTCCTCAGGCTCCAAAGCCGCTGTCAGCTCAAGATCGAGATACTCTCCACCTCCAGCCATCCCCACCGGCAGAGGCTGAGACAGGGAAAGATTCAGAGTGGGATTATAACCTTCGGAATACTTGCCCGGCAGTTCTGCCCGCCTGATCGCCCGCCTCAGGGTATCAAGAAGCTGGAGATGGGAAATATAACGGAGTCTTTTAGCTTTGCGAAACTTCGCCCTAATCATCATGGCTGACTGCACCCTCCTTTTCCCGTCCCCGGGCCAGTTTCAGACCAGAGTGGGGAGTGGCACAGACTCCGCAGCTGCTGCAGGCTGACCAGCGGCAGTCCGGGGTCTCTTTCCCGGAAGCGGCGCACTGCCACTCCTGCTGGAGAAAGTCTTTATCCACCCCTGTATAAAGATGATCCCAGGGCAGGGGGTCTCCGGTCTCCCGGGCGGCCAGAAAATCCTCTTCAGTTAATGAAAAATCTTTAAGGGCCTGCTGCCAGCGCTGATAATCAACCTGCTCGCTCCAGCCCTCCAGGCGGCTGCCCTGCTGCCAGACCCCTTCGATTACCGGTGCCAGCCTTCTATCTCCCCGGGCCAGCAGGGCCTCAAGTCGGCTGGTCTCGGGGTCATTCCAGTCCAGGGTAAGACTGCGGCCGGTAAGATGCTGCTGAAGATATTCAATTTTATGCCGGATAGCTGTCAGACTATCCATTTCATACCACTGAAAGGGGGTAAAGGCTTTGGGAATAAAGGTGGAGACATTGACCTGAACCTCAATAGGTCGCATTTTCCGGGATGAATTCCGGCGGATCTGCTGACCGATTTCTGCCGTTTTTTTGGCCAACCGGGCAATCCCGGCCAGATCCTCTTCCTCTTCTCCGGGAAGTCCCAGCATAAAATAGAGCTTAATCCGGTGCCAGCCGCTTTCAAAGGCCGAGCGAACTGCCTGGAAAAGATCTTCCTCCTGGACTCCTTTGTTGATTATATTGCGGAGACGCTGGGTGCCGGCCTCGGGAGCAAAGGTCAGCCCGCTGCGGCGAACCCGCTGTACCTCCCGGGCGATTTTCAGAGAAAATTCGTCAATTCTGAGTGAGGGCAGCGAGATGCTGACATTCCGATCCTGAAATTGGGCAGCCAGTCTGGTGACCAGTTCTTCAATCAGGGAATAATCCATCGAGCTTAAAGAGGTCAGAGAAATTTCATCATAGCCGGTGCTGGCAATGATCTCTTCGGCCAGGCTGAGAATGGTCTCCACCGAGCGCTCCCGGGCCGGACGATAGCTCATCCCGGCAGCACAGAAGCGGCAGCCCCGCTGGCAGCCCCGGGAAATTTCAATTACAGCCCGGTTATGAACTATATCAGCATAGGGGACAATAAAATCAGTGGGATAAAAGGCCTGATCGAGATCCTCAATATACTGCCGGCTAATTCTGGGTTTGGCTCCCTCTGCTGTTTTAATGCCCTGAAATTTTCCCTGATGATAATAGGGCTGATAAAGGGTGGGAAGATAAACTCCAGGGAGTTCTGACAATTTTTTCAGTATCTCTTCCCGGCTGAAAGCTGAGCTTTTCAGCTCCTGATAGGCGCACCAGCCTGACAATATCCCGCTCGGCTTCTCCCAGGTAAAAAAGGTCGATAAAGGGTGCCAGCGGCTCGGGATTAAAAACTGTGGCTCCTCCTGCTATTACCAGGGGATAGCTGTTGTCCCTGTCAGCTGAACGGAGGGGCAGGCCACCGAGATTCAGTATTGTTAAAATAGTGGTGTAGCTCAGCTCATACTGCAAAGTGAAACCCAGCAGGTCAAAATCAAGCAGCTCCCGCTTATTCTCCAGCGAATAAAGCCTGATGCCTTTCTCCTTGAGCAGTTTCTCCATGTCAAGCCAGGGAGCAAAGACCCGCTCACACAAAATATCCTTTTCCTGATTGAGGCGGTGATATAAAATTTTTAATCCCAGATGGGACATGCCGATCTCGTAAGTGTCAGGAAAGGCCAGGCAGGTTTTGATTTCTGTCTGCTGCCAGTCCTTTTTGATCTGATTCCATTCCCGGCCAATGTAGCGCTCCGGGCTTTCGACCTGATAAAGACTATCATCTATTTTAGAAAAAACCTCTGCCATTAAATATTGCACCTCAAATTAAAAATTCATTTTTTCTGCTGTCTGCTGGAATCTTGGCTGCTGATTGCCTGCAGCTGACAAAGAAAATAAACATAAAAAAGAAATATCAAAGAAAAATTCAAGTAATTAAAAGACTATCTTTTTCCGGCGCATATTAACATTGAGCACCAGGCCAATTGCTACCAGCGAGGTGACCATCGAACTTCCGCCATAACTGATAAAGGGGAGAGGAATACCAGTAATTGGCATAACTCCCAGGGTCATGCCGACATTCTCTAAAACGTGGAAAAAAAACATAGCTGCCACTCCGGTTACAATCAGAAAACCGAATCTATCCTTGGCCTGACACATGACATTGATAAACTGCCAGATCAAAAGAAAGTAAAGACCCAGCACAACAACAACCCCGATAAAGCCAAATTCTTCGCTTAAAACTGCAAAGATAAAATCGGTGTGCTTTTCTGGAAGAAAACCCAGCTGACTCTGGGGCCCGGCCATAAAACCTCTGCCGGTCAGCATCCCTGAACCTACGGCAATCTGAGCCTGAATTATATTGTAACCAATACCCTGAGGGTCTATCCCGGGATTAACGAAGGCTATCAATCTATTAAGCTGATAGGTTCTGAGAAAGGGCAGCGGAGTTCCCAGGGCCAGGTGAAAGGTTATCAGCAGCACCAGAATCAGTCCAGTACCGCCAAAGACTATTAAAATATCCCGGGCCCGGCCGCCGGCCAGATAAAACATCGCCACAAAGATAAACATCAGAACCAGTGCTGTGCCCAGATCATTCTGCAGCACAATCAAAAAGAAGGGAGGTAGAACAAAGGCCAGACTTTTCAGCAGGCCTTTGATATTATTAAGCTGATCGCTGTGGCGCTCGAGATAGGCAGCCAGAAAAAGAATCATAAAAATTTTGGCCACTTCTGAAGGCTGAAAGGAGACCGGTCCCAGGGTCAGCCATCTGGTACCTCCTCCCACGGTGGTACCAACAATTAGAAGATAGCTTAACAGAAAAATAATGCCACCATAGATGAAAATATCATATTCCCTGAAAATCCGGTAGTCGAGAAAAATTATTAAAATCAGCAGGATAATCCCCAGAACAGAGGCAGCAATCTGAGTTCTCAGATAGGACATAAAACCCCCGGAAAGTCCAGAGCTGGCGGCACTGCTAACAGCAATAAAACCGATAACAATCAAGCAGAGCACCACCAGGGGGATGCGATAATTAAGATTTTTTAAAAGCTTTTTCTCCCAGTGCATAGGGCAGTTAACTCCTTCATTTCCGCTGTTTTTTCAGGGGAAAATTGGCCACCATCGCCATCTTTTCTTCTTCCCGGGAAATATCCATATCAATTTTTTCCTTATCAACTTCAATATACCTGGTAATCACCTCTACCAAATCGGCTTTCATCTCCTCCATCTGCTGAGGCGAAAGTTTGATTCTGTCCTGCACCAGGATGAACTGCAATCTTTCCTTGGCTACACTGCTGCTCCCTGAATCTGTTTTCTCTTCCTGTGTAAAGAATTCTCTTATTTTGTCCAGAATACTAATTACCATCGCCTCCTTTAGTTTAAACCAACAAATTTTTTGATTTTTACCAGAAAAGAATTATTGTTTTCCAGATCCATTAAAGGTATATCTTCGCCTTCCAGCCTCCTGGCTATATTATTGAAAGCCTTGCCGGCCAGGTGGTTATTGCTTAAAACTATCGGCTCTCCCTTGTTGGTGGAAACTACGATGCCTTCATCCTCGGGAACAACTCCCAGGATATCGATTGCCAGTATTTCCAGCATATCATCTATATTCATCATATCTCCTCGATCAACCATATCCTTGCGAATCCGGTTAATAATTAATTCCGGATCGTTAACCCCCTCAGCTTCCACCATGCCGATTATCCGGTCAGCATCACGGACAGCCGAAACCTCAGGGGTGGTGATGATTATAGCACTATCAGCCCCGGCAATAGCATTGCGGAAACCCTGCTCAATTCCGGCAGGAGAGTCAACCAGGATATAATCCATCCCCTCCTTCAATTCTCCAATCAACTCCTGCATTTGAACTTCAGAGACAGCATCTTTATCCCGGGTCTGGGCTGCCGGCAGAAGAAAGAGGTTTTCATTCCTTTTGTCTTTGATCATGGCCTGTTCTAGACGGCACTGCTCCTCAACCACATCGATTAAATCATAGACGATTCTATTTTCCAGACCCATAACCACATCCAGGTTGCGAAGTCCGATATCGGCATCGATCAGGCAAACTTTTTTGCCCAGCAGAGCCAGGGCAGTTCCCAGGTTAGCGGTGGTAGTTGTTTTACCGACCCCTCCCTTTCCTGATGTAACAACAATAGCTTTACCTTGCTCCAATTTAATCCCTCCTGCTCAATTTACATTTATAATTTTAAGCTAAAGCTTTATCTCCTCGACCACAATTCTTCCATCCTTAATAAAAGCCCTTTCAGGCCTTATTTCTGCCCGACCTTCATCATCAGGCGACCGTGAGATTACCCCGGCAATCCTGATCTGAGTGGGAACCAGTTCCAGAGCAGTGATGCTGGCTGACTTATCTCCCAGGGCTCCAGCATGAACCAGCCCCATTAACTTTCCAAAAACTACAATATCACCCCCGGCTTTAATCTCAGCTCCGGGATTAACGTCTCCCATAATCACCAGATTATGAAGATGTTCAACTGACTGACCGGATCGCAGGGTACGACGAATCAGCCTGGTATCATTGCGGGAAGAAAAGTGTTTATTTTCTTCTCTGCTCTTCTCACTCCGGGGCTCCCGTTCTCTAACAGCTGAAACTTTATCCTTATTGCTTCTCCTGTCTGCAGACTCGGCCTTCTCCTGCTGGACAAAATAAAAATCGGTTTCTGCCAGCAAATTGGCCTCAAGTAAATTAAGTAAATTTTGCATTTCCCGGGAGCTCAACTCCCGAAAAGAAAAATCAAAATAGAGACTGCTGCCCTGATAAAATTTTGCCGCTTCCTCAAGGTGTTTCTGCAGAGCAGTCTTAATCTCTTCCCAGTCTGCTTGAGAATCGAAAGTGATATTAACACCTCTTTCAGTCATCTTAGTATTGATAACATCAGACATATTAAACTCTCCTTTAACTAAATAATACCAGTGATCTTTAAGTGCAGCTAAATACAGCCTTGGTTATACCTGATCGAGCTGTCTGAAAATGTTTAATATAATTTAAGATTGTTTTAAAAAACATCAGAGATCTGCCGGGAGAATTTTAAATTCATAAACTCTTTCTGGCTGGCTGAAACATTGAGATAAAGTGAATATATCCAGTCTGGAGTTAAAAATAATATTAAGGCCCAGCAGGGTCTCCCGTGCCCTCAGTTTCTCCCACCTCATCCTCCAGATCAAAATAGCTGGCCAGCATATCGGCTGCTACCGGGGCAGCATGCTGACTGGTGTCACCTCTTTCGATGAAGACAACCACCGCCACCTCGGGGTCAGGGACCGGCCCGTAGGCTGTAAACCAGGCATGACTTAAACCGGCAAAACCCAGCTGGGCTGTCCCGGTTTTGCCGGCAATATCCAGGGGGAAATCCCGGAAAACACTGCTGGCTGTCCCGTAATCTGTCATGGTCACCTCCAGGAGACCCTCTTCGATAATTTCATAGGCTTCCCGGGCAAAGGAAAGTTCTCTCACTGCTGTCGGATTGTTTTCCTGGATAATCTCTCCCCGATCATCAACAATTTTTTTCACCAGAGTAGGTCGGTAAATACTACCACGGTTGGCTACAGCTGCGGTAATCTGTAGAAGTTGCAGTGGAGTGGCAGAGAGATAACCCTGTCCTATCCCCAAATTTACAGAATCTCCAGGATACCAGCCTTCATTAAGATTTTCTCTTTTCCAGCTGCCATCCGGCACCAGACCGGCTCTCTCTCCGGGAAGATCGATCCCGGTTACCTCTCCCAGCCCAAAATCCCGGGCTGTTTCCACCAGTCTGGTTCCCCGAAATTCTTCATAAAGCTCATAGCTTAACTCATAAAAGACGATGTTATTAGACCGGCCTATAGCTCGGGTGAAATCAAGCTCACCCTCTCCGTAATTTAACCAGTTTCTAAAGGGTCGATCCCAGCCTGGAATCCGAAATTCTCCGGTAGCATCAAAAAAGGTTGTATCAGCATCTATCCCCAGATTTTCGATGGCAGCCATCCCGGTTACTATTTTGAAAACAGAGCCAGGAGATACCGCAAACATGGTGTTGCGGTTCAGCATGGGCTGTAGGGGATCATTTCTAATCTCATCATATTCATCGTTACTGAATCCGGTGGCGAATTTATTGGGATCAAAGCGGGGATAATTGCCCATAGCAAGAATCTCTCCACTGTTTATATCCATCATAACCGCAGCCACACCTCCAGGCTCCGGCAGCTCATCATCTTCCTCAGCCAGCTCCTGTAAAAAATAATGTTTTTCCTCTAGCCGGGTTTCCATTCTCTGCTGCAGCTGCCAGTCCACCGTCAGATAAAGATCATAACCCGGTACCGGATCCTGAGAGCGAAGCAGATTTTCCTTATGACCCAGATTGTTGACCTCAACCTCCTCAAAACCCCGCTGGCCCTTTAAATATTCCTCATAATACCTTTCCAGTCCAGCAATTCCAATAATATCTCCCCCGGCATAGTCTCTGCCCTGCCGGACAAAATCCCTTAACTCTTCCTTGCTGATTTCGCCTATATGGCCAATAATATGGGAACCCATATCCTCGTAGATATAATCTCTCAGGGGAGCCTCACGGATATCTATACCCTGAAGCTGATTGTTCCTTTCAGCAACCTTAATCATATCTTCCACAGAAATATTTCTTCGTAAAAGCACACCATCTCCCGGGCCGGAAAGTTCTTGATTTCTAAAATAATTGCTTTCTAAAGTTTCCCGGTCGGTTTCAATGATTTTAGCCAGAGAATCAAAAAGCTGAGAACGGTTCATCTCTGGAGAAAGCTCATTGGGCTGGTAGTAAAGATTATAGGTCAGTTTATTGGAAACCAGAATATCTCCTTCAGCTGAATAAATCCTGCCCCGGGGAGCATTAATCGGACGAATTGAGATCCGGTTATTTTCAGCCATTCTGAAGTATTCTTCTCCCTGAATTATCTGCAGCTGGGCTGCCCGAAGAAAAAGCAGCAGGAAAACCACCACCACGAGTATCTTGGCAATTTTGATCCTATTTTCCATGAGCCCTTTCACCACCGGCTATTAAATAATAAATCAAAAGATAAAAAAGTATACCAACCAGCATGGTATAAACAGCAGTCGGCAGAAAATTTTGCAGCACTGCTGTCAGAGGATCAATTCTAAAGATAACCTGCTCGGAAAGCAGGAAAATCAAGAGTTCATGCAGCAGGGTGAAGAAAAATATCACCAGTGTTACCAGGGGAAAATTTTCCTGATAGATTTTCCCCCTCAGCAGGCTGGATCCCCCGCCGGTCAGCATTCTGGAAACAGTGTAAAGTCCCAGTCCGCCTCCCAGGAGAATATCCTGGAGAAAACCGGCAGCAAATCCTACCACCAGACCCTGACGTCTACCCAGAAGAAAGCCGGCGCTAAAAGCTATCACCAGCAAAAGGTCAGGGCCAAATCTGGCAGCCGGGAGCCGGGAGAAAAAGGTTGTCTGTAAGATGAATGAGATAATTATCAGAACAGGAAAGCTTAATTGCCAACGCATTATCTGCCCCCTAGCAGGCTTAAAAATCAGTGATAATCAGGACCTCTTCAATGGTCCTGGATTCCAGATTAAAGCTGACCTCGGCTGTTTGAGAAAGACCGTAACTGGCTGGTTCCACGCTGATAACCACTCCAATAGGTAGCCCTCTGGGGAAATCGCCGGATATTCCGGAGGTAACTATTTCATCGCCCGGTTCAATATCAGCATCCCAGGCAATTCTCTCCAGCAGAAGATTGCTGCTGCCAGGCTGACCCCGAATAATTCCCAGAGCCCGGGAATCTTCCCGGGCTACCCTGGCCCCGGCAACAAATTCCGGGTCGGTCACAAGCTTGACCTGAGAGCTGCTGACCCCGGCATTGATTACCACACCCAGCAGGTTGCCTCCGTAACTGACAACCGGCATTCTTTCTGAAACATCATCATTGCTTCCGGCGCTCACCAGAAGGCTTTTCTCCCAGCTTGCCGGTGCCAGACCTACCCTTCTGGCTCCAACCACCGTAGGGTTGGCCAGGAGATCCTCTTCAAGATTTGTCAGCTCTCTCAATCTTTGATTCTCCTCTTCTATTTCCTTTAGAGAAATATTATAAATCATCAGTTCCGATAATTCCTGGCGCAATCGGTAGTTTTCCTGAATGAGCTCCCGGGAGCGAAAAAAACTGGAATAGATGTTTTCCACCGAGCTGGCCAGACTTTCCACCGTGCTGATAAAAAAAGCCAGCAGATTATAAATCCCATTTTCCAGCCAGCGAAAGATATAAAAGTCAAAATCAAAAACATTAACAAGTAATATCATCAGCACCAAAAGAATAATAATAGAGCTTATCCCAATTTTCTTTTTTGTAATCTTATACAAATAAATTCACCCCCCAGGCTGCTCAGGAAATCTTTCTGGGAGAGATTAAAACTCTTTTTAAATTATCCAGTTCTTCCAGAGCAATTCCAGTTCCCCTGACCACACAATCCAGAGGATTCTCGGCAATATGTACCGGAATATGAGTCTCTCTAGCAATCAGCCTGTCCATACCCTGCAGCAGAGCGCCTCCTCCAGTAAGCATAATTCCAAAATCCATCACATCGGCTGATAATTCCGGCGGGGTCTTTTCCAGGGTCATTTTTACTGCTTCCACAATACTCTGCACCGGCTCCCGGATAGATCCTGTAATTTCTTCGGTGGTAACTTCAATGTTTTTTGGCAGGCCGCTGACCAGATCCCTTCCTCTGATATCCAGGCGTTTATTCTGAATTCCAGAACAGGCCGCTCCGATTTCCTTTTTAATCTCCTCAGAAGATCGCTCTCCGATCATAACATTATATTCTCTCTTAACGTACTGGACAATGGCTTCATCCATCTCATCCCCACCAATTCTGATTGAAGTACTGCTGACTATGCCTCCCAGAGAGATCACGGCCACTTCAGTGGTACCTCCGCCTATATCAACAATCATATTACCTGCCGGCTCATTGACAGGAAGATCAGCCCCGATTGCTGCTGCCATTGGTTCTTCAATTAAATAGGCCTTGCGCGCTCCCGCCTGCTGAGCTGCATCCAGGACTGCTCTCTTTTCTACCTCTGTGACACCAGAGGGTACACAGATGATAATCCTCGGTCGAACCAGTCTGGTCCGCTTATGGGCCTTGGTAATAAAATAACGGAGCATCTCTTCGGTAACATCAAAATCGGCTATAACTCCATCTTTCATGGGCCGGACTGCTACGATATTGCCGGGAGTTCTGCCTATCATTTTTTTTGCTTCTTCACCTACTGCCAGCAATTCGTTGTTGTTTGTTCTCAAGGCCACTACCGAGGGCTCTCTGATAATTATTCCTTCCCCGGAAAGATAAACTAAAGTGTTGGCCGTGCCCAGGTCTATCCCCATATCTCTGGAAAAGGGGGCGCCCAGGAATTTTGTAACCATAATCTCCACCTTCCTTGACCTTAATAAATGATTTGCTGTCCTGCACTAATACTTTACTCCCGATATCTAACTTCTAAATATATCCTTCCTCTTTCAGGCTGGTATAACAGTTATCACCGATAATTAGGTGATCTAGGACTGAAATACCTACCAGTTTGCCGGCTGAGATGATTTTTTTTGTAACCATTATATCCTCCCTGCTCGGTTCCGTTTCCCCGCTGGGATGATTATGACAGAGAATTACAGCGGCAGCAGATTTTTTTATAGCAGGTTTAAAAATCTCCCGGGGCTGAACCACCGTACTGGAAAGTCCTCCCCGACTGATCTCCTCTACCTGTAAAACTTTGTTTTTGCTGTTCAGCAGGAGCAGCAAAAATATTTCCTGCTGGAGAAATCTCAGGCGAGGCATAATCAGGTCAGCTGCCTCCGCCGGTGAAGAAATCAGAGTTTTAGACCCGGGAGCCAAAGAATCCAGGCGGCGTCCCAGTTCAAAGGCTGCAATAATTCTGGCAGCCTTGGCCGGGCCAATGCCGGAAAAACTTATCAACTCCTGGACCGAGAGCCCGGAAAGCTCTCGCAGTGAGCCGGCTGCCTGGAGAATATCCTGAGACAGTTCCACTGCCGTTCTCCCGCTGGTGCCGCTGTTAATAATAACGGCAAGTATCTCAGCGTTGGAGAGTTTATCTGCTCCCTGAAACAACAATTTTTCCCGGGGGCGGTCTTCAGCCGACAACTCCTTCAGAGTATAACTTACTGCCTTACTTGTTTTCATTGACTGCTCCTGACTGATTGATAATGCTCCTCTTTTTGACCATTCTTAGATTTTAAATTGCTATCTCTTCAGTTTTTAAGAATAACCGTTCTTCCTTTCTATAATATCTTGATGGCAAATCTGCCCAGCAGTTCAGGCAAAAGATGGACCGGCAGACCCATAACTGTGAAATAGGAACCGTTAAGCGACTCTACCAGAAGACTGCCCAGCCCCTGGATAGCATAAGCCCCCGCCTTCCCCAGCGGTTCACCGGATTGAAGATAGGCCTCAAGCTCACTGTCAGAAAAATCTCTCATCTTTACCTGAGTGCAGTCGAGTTTAGTCAAAAACTCACCCTTATTCCCCAGCTTTTTTTCCAGCACAGCCACTCCGGTATAAACATTATGTTCCTGAGCTCTTAACTTTAAGAGCATATCCCGGGCAGCAGCTAGATCCTCAGGTTTACCAAGAATTTCACCCTGGCAGACTACTATGGTATCTGCGGCTAAAATAACAGCATCCCGGTAGCGGCTGGCTACATCTTCAGCCTTCTGCCGGGAAAGCTCAACCGCAATCTCCGGGCTTAAACTGCCAGTATTAAAATTTTCCTCCTGCCGGCTGGGATCGATCAAAAATTCAAGCCCCAATCTCTGCAAAAGCTCCTGCCTGCGGGGAGAAGAAGAGGCCAGCACCAGTTGGGAGTTTGCTCCTGAAGTCAACTGAAATCACCTGCCATTCCCTGAGGCAAATAACTATAGGTAAAATCTACAACTAAACCGATCATAATCCCGGCCGGAATTGCCAGCAAAGTTAAATAGGGCAGATAATAAAAAAGCCCCAGATTGCCGATAATAAAAGTTGCTGTTATAATCTGTCCCAGATTATGAAAAACTGCTCCGATAATGCTGATTCCAATAAAGCTAAAATATCTGCCGGCCAGCAGATAGGCCAGGGCCATCAACAAAAAACCGAGCAAACCTCCACTGACACTCATCAAAAAACTGAAAGAGAGAAAGGTGCCTCCCAGCAGTGAACCCAGCAGTACTCTAAAAATTAGAATTATCAGGCCGGCCTGAAAACCAAGAATAATCAACCCCAGCAGGCTGGCTATATTGGCCAGGCCAATCTTTGCTCCCGGAACAAAATGGCTGATAGGGATTAAACTCTCTACCACATGAAGGACCATGCCGATTGAGATCAGCAGGCCAATTATTACAATCATCTTTATTCTGCTTCTTTTCATTAAGATTTCTTCACTCCTGAAATTAAGTCCCTTTAATTACTTATAATTGTAACATCATTTACAGCTTTTGTCCATAAACAAAAGGAGGGCATATTCTTTAACTATAAAGAGCAAATGGGGCACCTCCCGGCACCCCAAACACTGGCCTATATATAGTCTGTTTTATTAAGAACCGGTAAATTAAACAGCGGAAAAACAAGGAAGATTAATAGTGATTATTTACATATAGAGTTAGAGCAGCAGTGGTATTATTAAAAAATGATATTTTCTTTAAAAAGTCTGGCAAATTAGCCGAGGAGAAATACTCTGGCTAATCCCGCGAAGTATCTTTATCCACTGCATCGACCGGGCAAACATTATAACAGATCCCGCATTTAATACATTTCTCCCTGTCTATCTCATGCCGTTCCTTGGCCTCTCCGGTGATGGCATCGACCGGACATTCCTGAGCACACTTGGTGCAGCCTATACAATCTTCTGTTATTTCAATTTCAGTTATTTTTTCTCCGTAAAAGTCGATGGTATTGACAGGACACTTTTCGGCACAGAGACCGCAGTTGATACATTTATCGTAGTCCAGAACTGCCAGATTATCCTGCATTTCAATGGCATCAACCGGACAGACCCGGACACACTGAGTGCAGGCAATACAGCCAACCTCACAGATCTTGCGGACAACCTTCCCGGGATCATGTGATGAGCAGCGAATATGATTCTGGCCGCTGGCCGGACCTAAAACAAAAAGATCATGGGGACATTTTTCCACACATTTATTGCAGGCAGTGCACTTATCATCGTGAACCACCGGCAGACCATTATCGTTCATGGTAATAGCATCAAAGGGACAGACTTCCTCGCAGTCTCCAAAGCCCAGACAGCTGTAGGAACATTTCTTCTCAGCCAGGCCAATAGCACTGGCAGCCACGCAGCTCTCAATCCCCTGATAACTGGCATTCTTGGCTGTCTCCTGCCGACCTCCCTTGCAGAGGAGGCGGGCAATCTCTTTTTCGGCAGTCTCCGCTTCAGCCCCCAGCAGCTCGGCCAGTTTCTCTGCCACCTCATCTCCCCCCACCGGACAGCTGGTCACCGGGGTTTCTCCCCGGACGACAGCTTCAGCAAAATTTTCACAGCCAGCATATCCACAGGCTCCACAGTTAGCTCCCGGCAGAATTTCATTGGCCTCCTCCACCCGGGGATCCTTTTCTACATAAAAGGTACGAGAAGCAAATCCCAGTCCGGCAGCCAGAAAGGCTGCAAGAACTCCCATACTTAGAAAAGCATAGAGAAAAATAGAGTCCATTAATTGACACCTCCAGATTGATTAACCAGCAAGCTTAAACCACTGCCAGACCGGCAAAACCCATAAAGGCAAGAGCCATCAGCCCTGCTAAAATTAAGGTGATCGGCATCCCCTTAAGATCCCGGGGAACATCACCATACTGGGCTTCTTCTCTTAAGCCGGCAATCAGGACAATCGCCAGGGTAAAGCCAACTCCCGCTCCAAAACCAAAAATGATACTTTCGATAAAGTTATAATCATTCATGGGGATTAAAAGGGCCATTCCCATGATGGCACAGTTCGTTGTAATAAGCGGGAGATAGATGCCCAGAGCTTTATAGAGGACCGGACTGACCTTTTTGATAAACATCTCCACAAACTGGACCAGAGAAGCTATAACAATAATAAAGGACATATAACGTAAAAATTCCAGATTTAATGCTTCCAGAATAAAGGTATTGATAAAGTAAGTTGCAAAGGCTGTCATGGTCATGACAAAGGTGGCAGCCAGTCCCATGCTGAAGGCCGTTTCCACATAACGGGAGACACCCAGGAAGGGACAGATGCCGAGAAACTGGATTAGAACAAAGTTATTGATTAAAACCGTACTGATAAAGAGCAGCAGAAGATACTGGAGACTATCCATTATCAGACCCCACCTTTCTATCCAGAAGATTGAGCACTCCCACCAGGACACCCAGAGTTAAAAAAGCCCCGCCCGGGAGAATCATTATTATCATATCGGTATAACCGGCACCTAAAATGTCAATTCCAGCCAGAGTGCCAAAACCAAAAAGCTCCCTGATGGCACTTAAAAGAACCAAAACCCAGGTGAATCCCACCGTCATGCCTACAGCATCAAAGATAGCTCGACGGGTGGAGTTGCGGGAGGCAAAGGCTTCCTGGCGTCCCAAAATCAAACAGTTAACTACAATAAGAGGAATAAAAAGGGCCAGAGCATCGGCAATATCCGGGAAAAAGGCTCCCAGAAAATAATCTGTAAAGGTAACAAAGGTAACGATAATCAAAATGAAGCTCGGTATCCTGACATCATTGGGAATGAACTTTTTGATCAAAGAAATGACAATCTCAGATGAAATCAAAACAAAGCCGGTGGCCAGCCCCATGGCAAAACCATTAACCACCGTATTGGTGACTGCCAGTGTAGGGCAGAGTCCGATGATCAACTTAAAAATAGGGTTTTCATTCCAGAGTCCATTTTTAAAAATCGCAAAATACTCAGCCATTAACTACCACCCCCGTAATATTCACTGACAATATCCCCAACCCGGGATACAATATTTTTAACCGCCTCTACTGACATAGTTGCCCCGGCAATAGCCTCTATTTCTTGAGGTTCCTCCGGGGTACGACGGACAATCTCGAGCTCACTGAAGGGCGCATTCTCAAAGTTTTCCCGGAACTGCTCTTCAGTGATCCGGGCTCCCAGTCCCGGGGTTTCCTGATGATTTAAAATAAAAATATTAATTATTTCCCGGGCTTCAGGATCGGTACCGATCATTATCTCAATTTCTCCGGCATAGCCTCCCCCTCTAAGGGAAACTGCTACCCCCACAAAATTGTCATTTTCATCATAACCTTCATAAAAAATCTGATCATTGTGGGTAACCTCTTCATAATAATCAGCCTCGGGGAGAACCTCCATAATAGCTCTCTCCCGGGCCCGGGCTTCATGCTCCAGGATATGAGGTATGGTCCACTCGTAAACTCCTGCTAAAAACAAAGCGCCAAGTGCTCCAATTACCGTCAGGGTGATTATCAACCGGCCTATTGAATTATTTTTTTCAGCCATTTAATTCACCTCTCCCAGACTGCGGGGTCGGGTAAATCTATTGATTATAGGTACAGTCATATTCATCAGCAGAATAGAATACATAACTCCTTCAGGATAACCACCCCAGAGCCTGATAATAACTACAAAGACACCGGCACCAACTCCAAATAGCCAGCGCCCCCGGGGGGTAATCGGGGTGGTCACCATATCGGTGGCATAATAAAAGGCACCCAGCAAAAGGCTGCCGGCCAGCAGGTGAAAGACGGGGTCATGGCCCATCAGCCAGGTTAAAAGAAATACAGTCGTTAGCATGCCGGCTGGAATTCTCCAATTGAGATAGCCTTTATAGATAAGCAGTGCCGCACCCAGTAAAATTAAAAAAGCGGAAGTTTCACCCAGTGAACCGGGAATATTTCCAATAAATAAATCCCAGTAGGGGGTAATTTCTCCCTCCATCATTTTCAGGTTTAAGGGAGTGGCAGCTGTTTGACCGTCAAAGGTCCAGGTAGTGATCAAAACCGGATAGGCGGCGGTGACAAAAGCCCGACCGATCAGAGCGGGATTGAAGGGATTGTTGCCCAGCCCGCCAAAAACCTGCTTGCCCAGCGCGATAGCCACCACTGCAGCTATTGCCACCACCCAGAGGGGAATTGCCGGGGGCATGGTCAGGGCCAGCAAAATTCCGGTGACCACCGCACTGCCATCGGTAAGAGTTACCTCCTTATTTCTGGCCCGGAGAAATATGTACTCGGTTAGAGAACAGCTAATGATGCTGACGGCAATAATTGCCAGCGCTCTCAGACCAAAAACATAGGAGGCTGCCAGCATAACCGGAACCAGTGAAATATTAACCGTCCACATTATCTCTGCTACCGAGGTTTCTTCTCTAAGGTGAGGTGACGATGTGACTACTAATTCCTGACTCTGCATTTAAGATCCTCCTTGCTCAGACTTTTTTCGGGCAGTAACAGCTGCTTTTCCAACTCTAATATAGTGAACTAGAGGTCTCTGGGCTGGACAGACATAGGAGCAGGAACCGCATTCTATGCAGTTCATCACCTGATATTCTTCCAGTTTATCCAGCTCTTCCTGTTGAGCCAGTTTTTCCAATCTGGCTGGCACCAGATACATAGGACAGGCATCAACACAGCGGGCACAATTAATACAGGGGGCAGGAGAATATTCCTCCAGCTGATTGCGGGTTAGAACCAGAATACCTGAGGTGCCTTTGACCACCGGAACATCCAGGCTGGTCTGAGCCTGTCCCATCATCGGACCTCCCAGAATAACTTTTCCCGGTTCACCGGCAAACCCCCCGGCTGCCTTGATTACCTCAGCTATAGGAGTACCCAGGGGAACCTCAAAATTTCCAGGGTTATTAATCCCCTCTCCGGTAATTGTCAGCGGTCTATCGATCAGAGGCCTGCCTTCTCTCAGGGAAGCCGACACTGCTGCTGCTGTTGCTACATTATTAACAACAACCCCCACATCCAGCGGCAGACCACCCACCGGAACATCCCGGTCCAGCAGGGCTTTAATCAGCATCTTCTCTCCGCCCTGAGGATACTTGGTTTCAGTAGCCCGAACTTCAATATTATCAAATTCAGCCGCAGCAGATTTCAGGGCTTTGAGTGCATCGGGTTTATTATCCTCAATGCCAATCAGGCCCTGCTCTGCTTCGGTAGCACGCATTAAATAGCGCAGGCCGTCAACAACCTGTTCACCTCTTTCCAGCATAATCCGATGATCAACTGTCAGGTAGGGTTCGCATTCTGCTCCATTAATAATCAAATGATCGATACTCTTCCCCTCGGGGACTGCCAGTTTTACATGGGTGGGAAACATCGCTCCCCCCATCCCGGTTATCCCGGCCTGACGAACTGCCTGCCTGATTTCTTCCGGAGAAAGCTCTTCCGGTTCTTTACCAGGAACTTCAGCCAGTTCCTCCTGTTGATCGCCTCCTGCTTTGATCTTAACAGCTAGAACCCGTCCTCCTTGAGGAGAAGGAACCTTCTCCACAGCTGTCACTTCTCCAGCCAGCGAAGCATGGACAGGGGCAGCAACAAAACTGTCACTATCAGCCAGCAGTTGACCTCTCCTGACCTGATCTTTCCGCTTTACAACCGGTTCCAGTGATGCACCAATATGCTGCTGCAGGGGGATTATAATCTCATCAGGCTGAGGAATCTGCTGAATCTCCTTATTGCTGGAATATTGTTTGTTATAGGGGGGATGAACCCCCTTTTTAAATGTAGCAACTGACAATAATATCACCCCAGATAAAAAATTTTACGGCAAAAAAATTATTCAATAACCATTATAAAACATAATTACAAAATTAACAAGCAGAAACAGAAATTTGGTCCTCTGCATTCCAGGGGAATAATTTTTTAATAATCATCTCAAAGGGATCCGACAGGATCAGCGGCTAAAAATAAAGGTCTCGTAACCCAGTTCTCTCAACTCCGCTTCCACTTCCTCAGCTTCCTCTCTGCTGTCTCCCCCGATAACCAGAACTCGATAGGGCTCAGTTTCAGCAACTTCAACCTGAAAACCATCGGCTTCAATGGTTTCGGCATAATAAAGAGCATTATTGCGATCACCAAAGGAACCAACCTGAACATAATAATTGAAGTCTTCCAGCCCTTCCTGCTCCTCAATCTCTTCCAGATCCTCTTCCGGTGCAGGATCAGCCAGAGGAACCTCCTCTGTTTCTGGAACTTCTTCTGCAGGATCAGGGGTCAGGTCATCAACTTCTGGAGGGGACTCTTCAACAACATCTTCTTCAGGAGCCGGGATCTCCTCTTCTATCTCCTCAGGAACTGCCTCATAAATCTCTTCACTGTCAGCATCTCTTTCAACCTGCCTGGCAAAAAAAGCATTGCCCAGCTGAAATCCTACAAAAACAGCCAGCATGGAGGCAATAACCAGAAAAACCACAAAGCGAAATCTGCTATTTTTCTTTCTGTTTCTTGCTGTTCTCTTGCCCATGCTTTCACCTCCCGGGCGAAATATCTAACGCTCAGCAACCAGTTTGAGTAAATCATTTCTGATTTCCAGCAGGTTATAAAGTGAGCCGGTAAGACAGATCACCTCATCCTCCTGCTGATTCTCCAAACTCTCCCTGACCAGCTGCCAGAGAGAAATTTCGGATTTAAGAAACACTCTTTCACTCCAGTTTCCGGTTTTCTTCTCGGGATGAAAAGCCCGGCTGGCTTTGCTGCTGGTCAGGATAATCTGCAAATTATCCTGGCGAAAGTCCAGGATATCGATAATTTTATTCAGGTCCTTATCCCTCATCACTGCAAGGATAATAGTAATCCTTTCCTTCCGGGAAAAATGATCCTGCAAAAATTGAACCAGGTATTCCATTCCCGTCGGCGTGTGGCTGCCATCGATAATTACCGGAGGAGAGCTTCTCACCACTTCCAGCCTTCCGGGCCAACTGGTAGCAGCCAGCCCGGCTGCAACTGCCTGGCCGTTGACAGGAAACTTATTCTGCAGCAGTGCTGTAACTGCACAGGCCAGCCTGGCATTCTCCAGCTGATATCTGCCATTCAAGGGCAGAAAAAGCTCCCGGGAACAGTAAAGGTCAGTCTGCTCGGCAAAGGGAGGGGCAGCTGTTCCACTGAGGAACTGAAAATTCTGGCCGGCAAGATCCTGCTGGAGGAGCTTAAACTGAAAAAATTGACTGCTGTTATAGAGCCGGGCCCGATTATTCCGAGCTACTTCTTCAATAACCCTGCGAGGTTCCTGCTTGTCTTCACCCGTTATAACCAGAGAATCAGGTTTGATAATTCCTGCTTTCTCCCGGGCAATCTCTGCCAGGGTGCTGCCCAAATAGCGGGTATGCTCCAGATCTACTGTAGTAATCACGGCTGCAGCTGGACTGGTAATAATATTGGTGGCATCCAGTCTGCCTCCCAGGCCGGTTTCCAGCAAAACCAGATCAGGTTCTTCTCGCGAGAAATAAAGCAGAGCAGCAGCTGTAACAACCTCAAAGAAGGTAGGGTTGCCAATATCCTGCCAGAGTTCCTGCCGCTCCACCAGCTGTTTGAGCTCAGCAGCCAGAGAGCTAAGCTCCTCCCGGGTGATAAAACTTCCCGAACACTTTATTCTTTCACTGAAATCAATAATGTGTGGGGAGATGTATCTTCCGACTGAAAAACCGGCCCGGGAAAATATTGCCTCCAGCATGGCAATAACCGAGCCCTTGCCATTACTGCCTGCCACATGAATAAATTCCAGGTTATTATCACTAAAATTGGTGGATTCAAGAAGCCTGGCCACCCTTTCCAGTCCCGGTTTAAATCCTTCCCCACTGCCAAACATCGGCAGAGAATTAAAATACTGCACCGGATCGTCCATATTTTCACCTGCTTTACCTGATTTCCTGCTGTTAAACAGGCTCTATCTCAGCTGAAAGCAGCAAAATTGGTTTAACTGAGAATAAAATCTGATATAATACTAATATAAAGATCAGAAAGAGTAAAACCTATAGCCTGCTTTTCTGCTTTTTAGAACAGAAAAAATAACAGAACAGAGAAAAACTCAATACCTCCCAGATCCCGAAAATCACTGCTTTATCGATCTGACTAAAACAATCAAAGGATAACATTTTATTTATCAAGATGAGACAAATTACTATCTAACTTCGAGGTGATCACCAATATGGCCCCCCTACCTGCAGCACTTCTGGCCCTGATTATTGCCCAAAGTTTAAAGGCTTTTAATTCCTTTCCTCCCAGGTTTTCCCGGATTATCGGTTCCGGGGGGATGCCCAGTTCCCACTCGGCCTTTGTAACCTGCCTGACGACAGTAATTGCCCTCCGACATGGAATAAATTCAGACATCTTTGCCATTACAGCAGTTTTTGCCCTGATAACCATTTACGATGCTGGTGGGGTAAGGAGAGCTGTAGGCAAACAGGCCAATGTTTTAAACAGATTGATCAGAGAGCTGGATTTATCCAGGCTTGAAGAGAATAAAGAATTGATCAAAGAGGAGCTTAAAGAACTTATCGGCCATACTCCCTTTGAAATTCTGGCCGGCATCCTCCTGGGCCTGCTCATAGGTTTTCTGACAGGATATCTGATTTAAATATCCACTTCACTTTTAATCCTTCTCAAATTTGAAACAGTTAAAAAATAACAGATATATTGACTTTAAGCAAAAAGAATACTTATTTATTAGAGGGTGCCTCTTTCAAAGAAAACACTGAATTTCCAGGGTGTAACCTTCGGGATCCCGGGTAAAAAAATGATATAGGTTAAACTTTTCATTAACCTTAGGAGGCTGAGCTGTAGGTTTATCGGCCTTCTTAAAAAAATGATAAAACTCATCAACCTCCTTTTGAGTTTCACAGAGAAGGGTTATTATCGGGCTCTTTTCAGCGATCTGCTTCTTAAGATGCTGGCAGTAGCCGAGATAATTACCTCCAGGAAGTTCATAAATCAGACAGCTTCCCTGATCTTTGTATAAGGTAAAATCGAGAAACTCGCCATAAAATTCTCTGATCCTGCTAAGGTCCTGACAGCCAAAAAATATTATACTGCCGGAAAAATTCATTTTAATTCCCCCCGAATCCGCCAAAATATTTTAGGATAGAGACCGGAATCTCTAAATTATAATTCTATAATTCTGGCTGCTATCCTGCCTCAATAATAATTTAACTAGAAGAATACACCGAAACCGATAAAGTTGTAATTATATAAGACGAGAATAAAGCTCAGAGAGACAATTATCAGCAGAAGCTGGATGATAAAACCCCGGGCTAAAGGTCCTTTTCTGACCAACTGATAAATGATCTTAACAATCAAAAGCAGCATAACCACCGGTAAAAGCCCTGCCAGTCCAGTAAGAGCAGGCCAGCTGTAGGGTGCCTGAAGCAGCTGATATATGATAAGAGCCTGCAGTCCCAGAAAAATTAAACCCATGAGAGCAAGGGCAATCCCCGGCCAGGTTGAAATTTTAGATCGGGCTGCCAGACTAGAAACCCTTCTCCCCCTAAATATCCGGAGAATATTAGCCAGCAGGTATATAAGATAGGTCAAAAGAGCTAGAACCACCACAGCCAGATGGATCAGATAGTTTTGATGCCAGGGCTGTTTTTCAAAGGCTTCCACCGGATTATTGCCAGCAAACATCATTTCAACCCTGCCCTCCTCATCTCTGGTGAAATGGAGATAATCATCCCCAGTCTGACTGACAAATAGATTCTTCTCCAGAGGATAATAGGCTCTGTCCTGATAACTGGAAACCAGGAGGTGATTATCAGCAGAGCTGACCTCAACCTGATTTAGAACTGCCAGCAGTTTTTCAGGAGTGGTATGAGACCTTCTGGTGGAAAAGTAATTCCCGGTATATTCTCCCAGGTCAAATTCCTCTGCTGGAGCTTGTGTCTGATAATCCAGACCCCAGTAGGCCCTACCCAGAGCGCGCATCAGCTCCAGCCGGGCAAAAGTGCCACCGGGGCCGTTATAGGTTACGAAAATTCCGGTACTGCGGTCCGGAAGGAGAAAGAGCCCGCTGTGAAAAAGCCTGGTATCTCCACCATGCCAGAAAATATCTTCTCCAAAAAGGTCATACTCCATCAGTCCATGGCTGAATCCTGCAATCTCGGGGTGCTGGCGAAAAAGAACTTCCAGAAGCTTCTGCCGATACTCCAGGCTTAATATCTCTTCATATTCACCGCTATCCTCATTCAGCATAAAGGCCAGCAGCTCTGCCATATCAGCCGGAGAAACAGTGTGGCCTCCAGCCGGATATTCCTGAAATATTTCAAAATCCCCTGGTACAAATCTGCCATCCTGGTACTGATATCCCTGGCTCATTCTCTCTGCCAGATTTTCCGGCAGGGGCTGACGGACTGTGCTGCTGTCCATACCAAGGGGTTGAAAAATATTTTTTTCAAGATAATCTATATAGGATTCTCCAGTCACCTCTTCCACCAGATAGCCTGCCAGAGTGGTACCGTAATTAGAATAGGCCGCAATCTCCCCTGGCGGACGTACCAGAGCAGGGGGGCCAGCAGCAATATATTCCTCCAGGCTTTGAATTTCTCTATCGGGATCGCTCAATATACCCACCATACGATCTTCAAAACCCGCACTGTGGGTCATCAGATCTAATAGAGTAAGATAATTATTGCCCGGGGGATTCAACCGGTAAGGTTCCGGGAGATATCTGTTAATATCACGGTCCAGTTCAAGCTCTCCGGCCTCAACCTGCTGCAGAACAGCAATCCAGGTGAATATCTTGCCCACCGAGCCGGGGCGGGTTAAATGCTCCTCCGGATTAAAGGCTGCTCTGTCCTCCAGACTGGCGTAGCCAAGACCCCGGCTGTAGACCACCTCACCATCTTTTACAACGACTGCGGCCAGACCGGGCACATCATGATTCTCCAGCTGCTGATAAAAAATTCCATCGAGCACCGATTTAAGATCATCTTTCTCTTCCAGCTGTTGTTCTTGCTCGGGAAGAGAAAAATCCGGATGATCAAAGAGATCGCCCTCCCAAATGCCAGAACGAAAGGGCAAAGTGGTTGCTGCCTTGATCCCGACAGCAGTCAAAAAAACAACAATCATGACTGCTGTTAGGAGAGCTATTAACTCTAGCACTGGTCTTCCTTTACCGCTGGACATTCCTAGCTACCTCCCGAAAAACATAGATTGCTTAGCCAAAAACCAGTAATCCCTTTGTCAGATCTAGGTCAGATTATTTAATATCTCTTCAGCAATATTTTCAGGAGAAAAACCAAAGTGGCGACCAACTTCTTCTCCCGGCCCGCTGGCTCCAAACTCCTCTACAGAAAAGCTAAGATCCTGAGAACCCAGGAATTGATACCAGCCCCGATCAACTCCGGCTTCCAACACTACCCTGAGAGCCTGTCGGGGCTCGAGCAGATCGGTGTCTTCTTCAGCCAGATAAGCGGTAAATTCTTCCCGATCAGGTACGGAAATTACCCGGCAGCTGACCTCTTCCAGGGCAAGCTTATCGGCCGCTGCTACTGCCAGGGAAACCTCACTGCCGCTGGCCAGCATAATAACCTCCGGCTCCTCTGCTTCCCGGATGACATAACCACCCCGGGATATTTCAACCGGATTATCCTTCTCAAGGGCAGGAAGACCCTGCCTGGTCAAAATTAAGGCTGTTGGCCCATTTTTGTTTTCCAGGGCAGTGAGCCAGCACAGGGATGTTTCTTCACCGTCTGCCGGACGAAGCACTTTAAGTCCGGGAATAAGTCGTAAAGATTCCAGCTGTTCCACCGGTTGATGGGTCGGGCCATCCTCACCGATAAAGATAGAATCGTGGGTGTAGACATAAATAACCGGCTGTTGCATAATAGCTGCCAGCCTGACCGCCGGCCGCATATAATCAGAAAAAACAAGAAAGGTCGCTGCATAGGGTCTCAAGCCTCCATGAAGAGCCAGTCCGTTGACCACAGCTCCCATGGCATGCTCTCTCACCCCAAAACGGAAATTCTGGCCGGCATACTGTCCTTTCTGAATCTCTCCTTTGTCCTCCAGATAGGTTTTAGTAGAAGGTGCCAGATCAGCCGATCCTCCGCAGAGATAGGGAAGCTCTTCGGCGAGAAGTTCAAGCACCCTGCCGCTGGCCTTGCGGGTGGCAATCTCATCGGGGAAGTCCAGGGCTGTAACTTTTTCTTTAAGATCCCCAGGAAGTTCAAGCTTCTTAGCCCGCTGCCACTCCTGATATAATTCTGGAAATTGCTGCTGCCAGTCCTGAAAAAGCTGCTGCCATTCCTGATATTCCTGCTTTTTAACAGCCATCCTTTTCCGCCAGAAATCCCGGATATCTTCAGGGATATAGAACTTCTCCTCTGGCGGCAGTTCAATATTTTGTTTCAATCCTCGAACTTCATCCTCACCCAGGGGGGCACCGTGAGCTGAGGCGCTGCCCTCCTTGCCGGGAGCACCATGAGCAATCTTAGTGCGTGCCACAATCAGAGTTGGTCTGTCCTGCTCAGTCTTAGCCTTTTTAAGGGCAGAGCGCATCTCTTCCAGGCTGTGCCCGTCAACCTCAGCAATAACCTGCCAGTCGTAGGCTCTAAAGCGGGCCGCTACATCTTCAGTAAAGGCCAGCTCGGTGCTGCCTTCGATTGAGATATCGTTAGAATCATAAATGGCAATTAACTTCCCCAGCCCCAGATGACCGGCCAGCGAAGCTGCTTCGCTGGTTACTCCTTCCATCATACAACCATCTCCGGCAATTGTGTAGGTATAATGATCAAATATTTCATAGTCCGGACGGTTGTAACTTGCTGCCAGCATCCTTTCGGCGATTGCCATACCTACAGCATTAGCAAAACCCTGGCCCAGGGGGCCGGTGGTAGTTTCAACTCCTGGAGTGTCACTGTATTCCGGATGTCCAGGCGTAGGATAACCCAGCTGGCGAAAATTTTTCAGATCCTCCAGCGCCAGCTCATAACCTGAGAGATGCAAGAGAGAATATAACAGCATGGAGCCATGACCGGCTGAGAGGACGAATCTATCTCGGTCCGGCCACTGAGGATCCTCAGGATTATGCTTGAGCACCTCGCTGTATAATAAAGTCCCGATTTCGGCACAGCCTATCGGCATGCCGGGATGTCCGGAGCTGGCTGCTTCTACAGCGTCTGCTGCCAGTCCTTTAACTATATTTGCTGCTCTATTTATCACAGAAAATCCCTCCCTGACATACTTCTTATAAGTTATCTGTTCTGTTTCATCATGAATTTAAATACGAATTTACTTACTATTTTACTAATTATCAGATCCCAGTTCAAGTTTTTCGATCTCTTCCCGGGAAAACTCATAGCTTTTATCACAAAAATGACAGCCGACTTCAACTCTGCCCTGTTCCTTAAGCGTCTGGTTGATTTCTTCAGGATCTAATCCTGCCAGCAGGGCTGCAACCCTCTCACGACTGCAGCGGCAGCTGTACTGCACCTCTTTGCTTTCCATAATGCGAAATTTAAGACCCTTAAGTACCTCTGTCAATAGCTCTTCCGGGCTCATTCCCTGTTCGATTAAACTGCTGACCGATTTAATAGCTTTAATATTATTCTCCAGCCGAGAAATGGCCTGCTCTTCGGCTTCGGGAAATAGCTGGATTAAAAAACCACCGGCAGCAGCTATGGAGAGATCAGCATTGACCAGAACACCCACTCCAACCGAGGAAGGGGTCTGCTCGGATTTGGTAAAATAATAGGTTAAATCTTCGCCGATCTCCCCACTAATTAAAGGGACCTGGCCCTCATAGGGCTCCTTTAAACCCAGATCCTTTCTCACAATCAGGGTTCCTCTGCCAATCCCCCGGGATACTGCCAGCTTACCCTCCTGATCCATGGGCAGATTGGCTCCGGAATTTTTAACATATCCCCGAACATTACCGTTAAGATCAGCCTCAGCAACAACTCTCTTGAGCGGCCCATCCCCCTGAAAGGTTAGGGAAATCTCCTTGCCTGATTTCAAAAAAGAAGCCACCATCAAAGCCCCCGAAAGGGCTCTTCCCAGAGCAGCACTGGCCAGAGGTGAGGTTCGGTGAATCTGACGGGCCTTCTCAACCAGGCCGGTTGTTTTTACTGCTATTGCCCGAATCTGTCGATCTCCGGTTATTGCCCGGATTAAATAATCGCCGCTTTGATTCTTCTCTTTCCCTGCTCCTCTTTTTATTTCTTCAGTCACATTCATCTTCCTTTCCCGGGGAAATCAGGTAATCGAGAACTTCCCTAACCGCTCCAGAACCGCCTTTTCTCCGGGTGATATAGCTGGATTTTTGTTTTACCTCCTCTTCCGCATCCTGAACCGCCAGCGGAAGTCCAACAATTTCAAGAGCCGGCAGATCATTAAGATCATCACCCAGATAAGCAGTCCTGGCCGGAGAAATTCCGGTTTCATAACATATTCCTCTAACAATCCGGGCTTTATCTTCTATCCCCTGATAGACAAAATTTATCTCCAGTTCCCGGGCCCGAATTTCAGTTATTTTCGATTTCCTCCCAGTTATCAGGGCAGTTTTTAAGCCTCTCTCTCTGGCTTTAACCAGTCCCAGACCATCTCTGGCATTAAAAACCTTAAATAACTCCCCTGCCTCCCCATAATAGAGCCTGCCATCGGTTAAGACACCATCTACATCGCTGATAAATAGACCGCAGTCGAAATTTTGCAGTACTTCTCTATCGGACATCTTTGATCTTCCCTTCCTGTTGTAGCATTTTATAGCATTAAAAAGCAGGAGAATCAGCCTTTAAATTTAAGCATAATAACAGCTGCTGCTAATGCTCCCGGGGTGGGGCTGCTGGGGATCTCCGGGACTGTTTGAGCATGGTATAAACAACTCCACTCAAAATCATTGCTCCTCCAATAAAAGTTAAAATAGTAATCCTGTCCCCCAGGAGAATCCAGGCTAAAATTGTTGTTAAAATAGGTTCTCCAATAATGGCAACCGAAACGAGGGTAGCCGGTACGTAGCGAACTGCCAGATTTAAGACAGAATGACCGATTACCGTAGGTCCGGCAGCCAGGCCGATAAAATAAAGCCAGTTAGCGGTACCATATCCCCTAAAGGAAAATCCGGAAACCAGGACACCTATCAGCAAAAACACAGAAGCATAGCTGTAAACAATATAAATATAAGGAAAATAATCCAGTTCCCGGCGGAGACTGCGGCCGGCAAAAAGATAGAGGCCGGCAAAAAAGGCTGCCAGCACTGCCAGGGAATCACCAAAAACATTAGCAAAAAGGTTGCCCAGATCACCCATGCCGACGATAAAACTTCCGGTAACTGCCAGCAGAACCCCGATCATAATACCCGGCCTGAGATCCTCCCTGGCCCAGATAGCCTCAAGAAGCATTGTAAAAATCGGCTGCAGGGCTATGAAAATCACGGCATTGGCCACAGCGGTATATTCAAAGGCCGAAACCCAGAGAATAAAATGAACGGCCAGAAAAAAACCTACCAGAACGGGCCTCAGGTCCCTGAAGAGGGAAAAATGACAGTCCCGGCGGATAATAAAGGTCGGAGTTAAAATAATCACACTTAAAAACATCCGGTAAAAAGCTATAATGAGCGACGGAGCATCGGAGAGGGCAACAAAGATTCCTGCAAAGGAGATAACAAATATACCCCCTGCCAGGATAAAATATATATTTTTATCAAGATCTAGATTCTTAAACATCCTTATTCCTTCCAGGGCAGTTTGCTGAAATCTCTTAAGGGCATTACTTTTTCACAGCAGGGCTCCAGCGCAACAACCTCACCGCAGTGCTCAATCTCCAGAGCTTTGCCAGTCAGGACTCGGTATCCAGCACCCTCTTCGGTAACTTTAACCCTGAGATGCCTGCTTTTAAAGTATATTGTAAATTGATAGCTTTCCAGCTCTTTGGGCAGATAGGGTTTGAAACTGATGGAGCCCTGATAGTTTCTCATACCGGCAAAACCATAAACCACTGTCATCCAGGCGCTACCCATCCCGGCAGTATGGAGCCCCTGATAGGTGTTTTCATTAAAGTCATCTAAATCCAGCCGGGCTGTCTGAATAAAATAGTTATAGGCCTCTTCCAGATAACCGATTTCAGAGGCAATAATGCTGTAAACTGAAGGAGAGAGCGAAGAATCATGGGTGGTTTTAGGTTCATAAAAATCATAATTTTTCTTTTTATCCTCCAGGGAAAACTGATCTCCCAGAATTAACATCAAAAGAATGACATCGGCCTGTTTGATCAGCTGATATCTCCAGATTGTCAGAGGATGCCAGTTCTGAACCAGAGGCAGTTCACTGTGGTCAATCTCCTCTTCGATATCGATCGACTTCTTGCAGAGAAAGGAGTCATCCTGGGGATGAATCCCCAGCTCTTCATCGTAGGGCAGATACATTTTTTCAGCAGCCTCCATCCACTCTTCAACCTCGGTCTGGCTTAATCCTATCTTCTCCACCAGCTGATTAAATTTATCAGGAGCCTCTTCCTCCATTCTGACAATGGTATCCCGGGCAAAAAGCAGATTGAAACGAGCCAGGTAGTTGGTAAAGCAGTTATTATTAACACCCGGTTTATATTCATCGGGACCGCAGACTTCATTGAGATAAAATTCTCCTCCGCAGTCCTCGACATAATCGCCCCTGCTGACCCACATCCGGGCTGTCTCTACCAGAATTTCCGCTCCCTGATCATAGAGAAATTCATAGTCTTCAGTAGCAGTAACATAGAGATAGATAGCATAGGCAATATCGGCATCAATGTGAAACTGCACGGTAGATCCCATAAAAAATCCCGAGGCTTCCTTGCCATTAATCGTTCTCCAGGGGAATAGGGCTCCTTGAACTCTGACCCTGCTGGCATTCTGGCGGGCTTCTTCCAGAATACTGTAACGGTATTCCAGCAGTTTACGGGCCAGTTCAGGCCTGTTAAATAGATAAAAGGGAACTATGTAGGTTTCAGTGTCCCAGAAATAATGGCCTTCATAAAACTCTCCGGTAAGTCCCTTGGCAGCCACGCTGGTCTTGCCGTCCCGTCCGGTAGACTGCATCAGCTGAAAGGCATTAAAGCGCAGGGCCTGCTGAAGGGAAGCATCGCCGCGTATGAAGATATCAAAGTCCTGCCAGAAATCCTCCATATATTTTTTCTGGGAAAGCTTCAACTCCCTGACACCCTTGTCAAATCCCTGGTTAACCTCAGTCATGGCCTGGTTGAGAATCCTGTCTCTTCGGGTTTCCCGGGTATTGTAAAAAGCGGCAAATTTACTCAGCTGATATTCCTGGTCTGGCCTAACATTGAAGGAAAATTCTTCAATAATCTCCTCATCAATAATGAAATTATCCTGAGTCAACCTGGTATCAGCCGGCAGAGTTATATCATGCTTAAAAGCTCCAGCCACATCAATTCCACTTCGGGAAGCCTGCTGGATCATGTAGCTGCGGTTATTGGCGAAACCGGCAGTGCCGACCGACATGGTACGCTCCTTACGAAAATGATGAAGATTACCTGTCTTACCGTCAACACTGGAAACCAGCCTGACTTTGCCCTTGAAATTTAAAGGTTTAAGCTGATAATCTATCAGAGCCAGGTGTTTATTTGCCTGGGATATCAGCCTGAGAATTTCGACCACCACTTCCCTTCCTTCCGGACTCTGCCAGACAAATTTTCTCCGGAGAACACCACTGCGCATATCAAGAATTCGCTGGTAATCCCGGACCCTGCCTGTCAGGAGATCGAGTTTTTCCTCCTCAAGAAAAAGATTAATACCGGTCCAGTCCATCAGGTTAACAATCGTCTGGCTGTATTTAGGGAGATTGGGGGCCTCTTCTCCGTAAATTATATCCTCGGAATCATAAACTCCATTTATGTAAAAACCGGGTGTAGAGGTACCGGGTGGACCGCTGTAATCCTCTTCCAGAGTGCCCCTCATCCCCAAATGACCGTTGCCCAGGGAAAATATAGCTTCATTACGGTGATTATCAGCCGGGTCAAACTCTTCTTCAATCACATACCAGGGATGAACTTTAAAAAGCGGCTTTCGATCCAGTTTTTTTTCGTGAAATCTTCTCATACTAAACCTCCTTTACCCTCCACCGACCAGGGGAAAAATACTGATAACTTTACCGGATATCACCTGATCCTCAAGAGAGGCATGATGACCATCAATCAGAACAATCCGGGCTTCTTCCTGAGGTATATCAAAGTAATCCAGCACCTCTTTTACGGTATTAACCTGATCACCGGGAATTCTGTTTCCCTTCCTTAAACCTTCAGGGCTGTATCTCTCCAGACCCCCGTAAAGATTGACGGTTATCTCAGCAGTCATCAATATCACTTCCTGAAAAATAGCATTTAAAATCCTTTAGTTTCAAACGGGAGAGAGTTTCATCTTCAGGTATTCCCAGAGTATTCCAGCCTCTTAACCGGTAATAGTCTCTTAACATCCTCTCTTCCTTAACCACCTCGCCGGCCAGAGGTCCGCTGCCTCCCTCAGTCTTAAAGCGGAGTGGGAGACTGTCATCACAGCTCCGGAATCCGACAGCCAGATTAAATATTTTCTCCAGGTTCCAAATTCTTTCTCCAATAGTATAAAATTCTTCTGCCGGAAAAGAAACTCCGGTGACAGCTTCCAGCATCTCCCGATAAAATCCCTCAGCCAGAGCAAAAAGGGTAAATTTACAAACAATCAGGGAATCGAGGATAGCATTGAGGTCCTGCTGCCGGATTAAAAGGGCAGCTTTTCCCTCTTCGGTAAAACGATCAATTCTTTCCGGAAGGCCCAGCAGTTCAATATTAAGCATGTTGGCCCTGAGGTGACAGGCTCCGCGGTTGGAGGTAATATAACCCAGACCCTGACCTTTCATTCCCCGGGGATCAAAAGCCGGAATATCAAGTCCTTTCACCTGCATAGCCAGTTCAGGATGGCCGGCTTCTCTGGCAAATCTAAGAGATCCAAGGGCCAGCCTGTCTCCCAACCCCCGGCGTCGGGCAATATCTGCAATCAACTCTCTCAGCCCAGCGGCGCTATCAAAGGATATTTGATAATCAAAATAGCCCCTGTCAACTAACTCCATTAAACAGGCAATTACCGAACCGGTGGAGATGGTATCCAGGCCCATTTCATTACAGAGCTGATTAAACTTTGCTATAAGTTCCGGGTCAGAAATCCCCAGATTGGAACCCAGCAGACCTATTGTCTCATATTCGGGACCGGCCTGCACGCCTTCCGGGCCAATTATTTTGCGGGCACAGGCAATTGGACAGTTAAAGCAGCTGCCAGAACTGGCTTCCATCCGGTCTCTCAGGCTCTCTCCGGAAATGCTGTCCGCCCCGGCAAACTGGGTTTCCTGAAAATTTCTGGTGGGTAAAACCCCGGCCTCGTTGATTAGATTAACCAGCATGGAGGTTCCCATCTCTTCCAGCCTGCTGGCAGTCAGGGGGCTGTTTTCCAGCCAGGTTAAAGATTTCTC
>SL_5KL_010_SEDDRAFT_10000148_pt1 | contig 41825 bp, 39 predicted proteins | sample SodLakKL_010_SED_FD_9118 | JGI IMG/M metagenome (IMG submission 9118)
TCGGGGTGAGAGGATTTGAACCTCCGACCACCTGAACCCCATTCAGGTGCGCTACCAGGCTGCGCTACACCCCGTCGCTTTTATATGTTATCATAGTCGGCACTGCAAAAAAAGGCACAGGACCGGAGGTTTGTGATCATTGTCTAAGAAACAAAAAAGAGCTACGCCAAGACCGGCGCCCACCAGAAGGCAGCTCTCCAAGTGGGAGCGGCAGGCGAAGATACGCCGGATTGTCATCATCGTGTCTGTTGTGCTGATTGCGGCGCTGGTCACTATGGTGAGCGTCGCTATCTACGGTGACAGAGTTGCTCCCTGGCGCGAGGTTGTTGTCAAGGTCAACGATGCTTCGATTCGCATGGGTCAGTACGTAGACATGCTCGAGTTTCAGTCATATCTGATGAACGACGATGACGAGATCGTCTACCAGATAGCCGACGGGGTTCTCGATTCGATGATAAATTCTGAACTCATCAGGCAGAAGGCCAGGGAACTGGGGATCATGGCGACCAGCCAGGAGATAGACGAGAAGATCAGGGAGTACGAAATGATGATACCCAGATGGCCAGATGAAGACGACTGGCCCAGCCCAGAGGTGGGGAGAGACATGATCAGAGCCGAGGTCCTATGGGAGAAGCTCGTTGATCGCTTCGACGCGGAACTGCCGGACATGGAGCAGGCACATGTGCAGGTCATGCTGGTGGAGAGCGAGGCAGTTGGTGAAGAGGTACTCTCCGCCATCCAGGCGGGAGGCAACTTCACCATCCTGGTTGATGAGTATTCATACCATCCTCAGATCGGGGGAGACCTGGGGTGGCTGCCCGAGGAGCTTATGCCGAACCCGATTATCGCTGACGCCGCCTTAAACATGACGGCGGGCGAGGTTCACGGGCCGATCCACGATGCGACGGCGGTCAAGAACCTGGGCTACTGGCTGATAGAGGTCACCGATATCATGGATGAAGAGGAAGTACCACAGGTGAATGCCAGGGCGATACTGCTGGGCAGCAAGGCAGAGGCGGAACAGCTAAGGGATGAACTGGTGGTCGGGAACTTCACCGCTCTGGCCATGGAGTACTCCCAGCATGATAGCGGGAGGGATGGGGGTGAACTGGGCTGGCTAGAGCCAGGGGACATGGGCAGCACGGCCTTCGATGAAGTGGCCTTCGATCTGCCTACCGAGGTGGTGAGCGAGCCGGTCAGGGATGAAGCGGTGCAGACCACCGGCGGTTACTGGATAATAGACGTCATCGACAGGGAGTCGGAGCGTGCTCTGGAAGGGGAAGCCAGGGAGACGATGGCGTCCAGGGAGCTTGTTGACTCATTCGAGGAGTGGAGAGAGGAGAGCACCATTGATGATCGTCTTGACGACGAGAAGCAGTACTGGGCGATACGCGAGGTCCTGCGAAGGCGATAGAACGTGGTGAACAGCGAAGTCACCCTGCCATTTCTACTCTGCACAGTGTCTGTTCACAAAGGCAGCTAAGTGGTCGATCGGGACAAGATCAAGCTGGCGATGACCTCGATGCTCGAGGCGATAGGCGATGATCCCGCCAGAGACGGCATAAGGGATACGCCTCAGAGGGTGGCGGCGATGTACGCCGAGCTTTTCTCCGGGATCGATGTCGACCCCAGGGACGAGCTGGCAGTGGACTTCGAAGTGGGGTATGAGGAGATGGTGATCCTGCGGGATATTCCCTTCTACTCGATGTGTGAACACCATCTTCTGCCTTTCTATGGTAGTGCTCATGTGGGCTACATACCCAGCCCGGGGGGCAAGGTCGTGGGAGTGAGCAAGCTGGCCAGGGTAGTGGAGATCTGTGCCAGACGTCCCCAGTTACAGGAGCGCATGACCAAGCAGATCGCCGACGCCATCTATGACGCTCTCCAGCCGGATGGTGCGGCCGTGGTCATCAAGGCGGAGCACCTGTGCATGGTGATGCGCGGGATCAAGAAGCCGGGGTCATCGGTGATAACGTCGTCGGTTAGGGGTATCTTCCGCAGTAAGGTAGCGACCCGCACCGAGTTCCTATCGCTGATACACGGCAGGTAGTCTACTCGTGACGCAGGGACTCGATGGGGTCCAGTCGGGCCGCCCGCACCGCCGGGTATAATCCAGAGACAAGCCCGATGAAGATGGCCACGCCCAGCGTCAGGACAACAACATTACCCGCCAGTCTGACATCTATGGGAAAACCGGCGCCGGCTGCCATGGCGGCAACGAACTGAATGATCACCCACGCCAGCCCTACCCCGACGGCACCTCCGAGGAAACTGAGCGTGGCAGCTTCGGTGAGAAACTGGGTCATGATGTCGCGCCGCTTGGCCCCTACGGCCTTGCGCAGGCCGATCTCGCGTATACGTTCGGTTACCGAGACCAGCATGATGTTCATGATCCCGATACCGCCGACCAGCAAGGAAATGCCTGCAATGGCGGCGAGAATCCGCTGGACCAGTCCCAGCATCTGTCCGGCAGTAGCAGCGACCGACTCCATGTTGATGATCCGGAAATCCGCCTGCTCTCCCTCGGGGACGCGATGGCGTTCCCTGAGGATGGCGGTGATCTCCTCGATCGCCGAGTCTATCTCATCCCTGCTGTTTGCCTGGACGGCAATGTTCTGAACCCCTTGTCCGCGAGCGGTCACCTGATCGGGAGCCAGAGTGGCGTAGTAGGTGGGTAGGGGAATATATGCCGTCATGTCTTCGGTGCCGAACCCGACGCCCTTGGTCTCCAACACTCCGATGACCTGGTATTGCCGGCCGTCGATCCTTATGGGCTGGCCTGTGGGATCCATCTCAGCGAAGAGACTGCTGGCTATCTCGCTACCCAGAACCACTACCCTTGACCTGGCCCTATCATCACTGTCGGTTATGAAGCTGCCTCTATCCAGCTCGAGGTTGTTTATCCACACGTATGGTGGAGTGACCCCGGCGACTATGGCGGTCATCTGCTCTCTACCGGCCACGATCTGCACGTTGTAACGTTGTGCGGCGGCAGCCACTCCCGCCACCGAGGGAGCCTGCCGGGCGATCGCCTCCGCATCTTCCAGAGTGAGCGGCGGAGATCCTCCGATGGTAACTCCCCCAAGGTCACGGGGCAGGACATAGATCAGATTGCCTCCCAGCGAAGCAAAGGCCTGCTCCATCTCGGCCTCCTGTGCCTGCCCGAGAGACATGATGGAAACGACTGCGCCCACACCGATCATGATGCCCAGCATGGTGAGAAACGAACGCAGTTTGTTGCTGAGCAAGGCCCGGACGGCAATGCCGGCAAGATCCAGAAGTTTCACTCGGACTCCTCTATCAAACCATCACGTATCCTGATGGTGCGCTGAGTACAGGCAGCGACCTCCGGATCGTGAGTGACCAGGATGATGGTCATCCCCTGCCGATTCAGGCGCTCAAAAAGCTGCATGATCTCCTCGCTGGTGCGGGTGTCCAGGTTGCCGGTGGGTTCATCGGCCAGGATGAGGGATGGGTTGTTAACCAGGGCGCGGGCGATTGCCACCCGTTGCTGCTCTCCTCCGCTCAGTTCACTGGGCCTATGGGTGACCCGGCCGGCCAATCCCACCAAATCCAGGACATCCAAGGCACGTTGCCGCCGGTTGTTGGTGCCGCTGTAGACAAGCGGCAACTCGACATTGCCCAGAGCCGACGTTCTCGATAACAGGTTGAAGCTCTGGAAGACGAAGCCTATCTTCCTGTTTCTTATGTCGGCCAGTTGATCATCGCTAAACTCACTGACCAGCGTGCCATCGAGGTGATACCGCCCTGCTGTCGGGGTATCGAGACAACCGATGATATTCATGAGGGTGGACTTGCCCGAACCCGAGGGCCCGGTGATGGCCACCATTTCGCCGTTGTCGATCCGACAGCTCACACCGCGCAGGGCAGGAACCTCGGTTTCCCCCGCCCGGTAGATCTTGGTTATCTTCTCGAGTTCCAGCATCAGGCACCTGGCATCGGGAACATGTTACCGACTGGACTTGTGCGCCCGGGCAGTACCACCTGCTCACCCTCTTCCAAGCCGGACACCACCTCAGTATCTATGCCGTCGGACAAGCCCAGGACGACCGGCCTGTCTTCGATCTGCCCGTCGATGTAGACTCTGACAATCGGTTCATCCCGGGTGCCGCGAATCGCCCGGTTCGGTATGAGCAGCACATCCCGGCGGTGCTCGATGATGATGTCGGCATTCGCACTCATACCATCTCTGAGTCCGTCACGGGTGTCTTCCAGTGTTATCACCGTCTCGTAGGACACCACTCCAAACATGACGGTACCTGTGGGAGATACGAAGTACACCTTACCCTGCAGTTCCTCGTCGGGCAGAGCATCCAGTGTGATGGTCACATTCTGGCCTGCCTCGACCATGGCGATGTCCAGCTCGTCGATAAAGCCGCGCATCTGCATCGGGCCGTCACCAATCAGGGTCATCGCCGGGGCGGCCATGGCCGCGGCCGTAAGCGCCTGCCCTTCGGAAATGGTGATCTCAGAGATCACGCCATCATGGGGAGCAACTATCTTGGCCATCTTCAAGTTCTCTTTCACCATCTCCAGGTTCAGCCTGGCCATCTCCCAGTTCAGCCTGGCCATGTCCAGGCTCGCCTTCGCGGCAGACTCATCCGGCCCCATCATACCGACCAGAAACTCAACCATGTCCTCCAGGAATTCCAGTCCTTCGGGCGCCTTCCAGGTTTCCCCGGCCCTGTCGTACTGCTGCTGTGCCATGCTCATCTGAATCCGTGCCAGTTCAACCTGTATTTCAGCGGTCTCCACGCCTGCCTCCAGAGACGGGGCATCGAGCCTGGCAAGCACCTGATCCTTCTTCACGGTGTCTCCGCTGTCAACCAGCACTTCTTTGACCGTACCGGTCATTCCGAAGGACAGGTACGCCTTCTTATCCATCTCCAGATTGCCGCGCACCGGCGCGGTGAGAGACAGGTCGGCCCGCACGACTTCAGCGGTATCCGGGGGAACGTAGTCTGGATCGGCACCGCTCAAGAAGAAGATGGTCAGCGCTATTCCGATACAGATCACCGAGACCACGGCTATCCGTATCAGGCGCCTTCTCTTTTTCATAAAGTCCCCCTATCAGTCATAAATAGCCCCGTCCGGCAGCGACCTCGAAGCGTCCGTCGAACAGACTGATCTCAAGTGGAACGCAACCGATCAGCGACTCGAGTCCGCCGTGCTTTCCACCTCGACACCGGAAGTCTTACTCTCCTCGATAAACCGGGCAAGCTCACCGAGGCCGCTGCTCATGATGTTGAGCAGCTCCTCTGCGGTCTCAACCTTGACAAGGAAGAGGCCCCATCCGTTGAAATGACCGAACACCAGCAGCTTGTTGCCGGCATCTATGCCGAGTTCCTTCCGGGCCTCCACCGGAATGACGAGTTGCCCACGCGGCCCGAGAACAGTAGTACCGAAACACTTGCCGATATCACGTTTGCTGTTTGGTTCCATTCTCACCTCCTGGATGAGCAGAGGAATATTGTAGGATTAATCATACTAGTCCGTCAAATCGGCCTGCCAGTACCATCCGGCTGCGACTGAGGTGCCATCAGTTCGGCATCTTCCCCGGCCGGCACTGGAAGAATGAAGGACCAGAGCTGGCTGTACCGGGCGTGTCGACATCAGAAAGAGAATCAAGCTAGAATGAGCTCGATTTAGCGGGCGACAGGGCGATGTGCCTGCCATATCGGCTTCGTGGCCGGACTCAGGATGACGATGAAGACGCTCATCGAAGGTGCAGCCAGGCTGGGGCTGGGTCTTGGTGTCCGCCAGATCGACCAGTTCGAGGTTTACTATCGTGAACTGATCGAAGCGAACAAGCGGATGAACCTGACAACGATAGTGGACTACGAATCGGTGCAGGTGAAGCACTTTCTCGACTCGCTGACGGTAGCCATTGCTCTGTCTGAAGAGGAGTTAGCAGATCCGTGCTTCGGCATCATCGACGTAGGAAGCGGCGCGGGGTTTCCCGGGGTTCCTCTCAAGATCGTACTGCCGGGGACAAGGCTGGTGCTCGTCGAGCCCACGACCAAGAAGGCTGCCTTCCTCTGGGAACTGATCGGTAAGCTGCAACTGGAGGGGGCAGACGTGGTCAACAGCACAGCCGAGGAAGCGGCCCGGTTACCGTTGTATCGCGAGCGGTTCTCCCTGGCGGTCTCCCGTGCGGTGGCCCCGCTGCCGACGCTGGCAGAACTGGCACTGCCCTTCTGCGAGCCCGGAGGAAGGTTTGTGGCTCAGAAGAAGGGGGACATCGGCGATGAGGTGGCCAGAGCGAGAGGAGCCATTCGCACTCTGGGTGGAGAACTCGAGCGGGTTGTAAAGATCGAACTCGACGAGTTCGACGATATGCGCTATCTTGTCATCATCGGCAAGACAGGCCCGACGCCGACGAAATACCCGCGCCGCCCGGGTGTGCCGAAACGTCGGCCTATTCAGGAGGTGAACAAACATGTGGCGTAGGAGACCATGGAGATTCTACCTCGGCTTTCCCCCTATCGGTATGTACTCCCACGGGTTCAGGCCGTTCCCGAGCGAGAGCGAATATCTCGAGATGCTGGAGGAGTACAGGGCGGACCTGGAGCAGGAACTGATAGACGTGGGAAAGGAGATCGAGGAGATCAGAGGGCGGATCAAGCAGAGAGGCAAGCCCGAGCCTCCGTCCCATGAGGGCGGGAGTCCACCGGACAGACCGAAACGACCCAAAGCCTGACGTTGCGGTAAGGCGTATGCGGCGCTATAATAGTGGTTGATGGAGAGAGGCACCTGGAGAGTTAAGACGGGCCTGGCCCGGATGCTGAAGGGCGGGGTGATCATGGATGTAGTCACCCCGGAGCAAGCGAGGATCGCCGAAGACGCTGGCGCCTGCGCGGTCATGGCGTTGGAGAGAGTGCCGGCGGATATTCGCGCCGATGGGGGAGTTGCCCGCATGGCCGACCCGACGATAATAGCGGCGATAATGGAGACGGTGAGCATCCCGGTGATGGCCAAGTGCCGGATCGGTCACTTCGCCGAGGCCCAGGTGCTGGAGGCTCTCGGTGTCGACTTCATAGACGAGTCTGAAGTGCTCACTCCTGCAGATGAGAGACACCACGTCTGGAAACACGACTTTCGGATTCCCTTCGTGTGCGGCTGCCGTGAATTGGGCGAAGCGTTGCGCCGGATAGCGGAAGGCGCAGCTATGATGCGCACCAAGGGTGAGGCAGGGACGGGCAACATCGTTGAAGCCGTCAGGCACATGCGGGCGGTCCAGGACGGGCTTCGCAGACTGAAGTCTTTGCCCAGGGAGGAACTCGGAACCGAGGCGAAGACGCTGGGAGCTCCTCTTGAGTTGGTGACCAGAGTACGCAGGACGGGCAGGCTGCCTGTAGTCAACTTCGCGGCAGGTGGAATAGCCACGCCTGCAGATGCTGCGCTGATGATGCAACTGGGGGCGGAGGGGGTCTTTGTCGGTTCGGGCATCTTCAAATCCACCAACCCCGTGGCACGCGCACGGGCCATCGTCAAGGCCACCACCCACTATCAGGATCCCGCCATCGTGGCCGAGGCCTCAGAAGACCTTGGAGACCCGATGACGGGTCTGGACATCAAAGCCATACCAGAACACGAACTGCTATCCGGCAGGGGATGGTAGGTGAGAATAGGTGTCATAGCCTTACAGGGAGGCTTCGCCGAGCATATATCAATGCTGTCCCGGTGCGGTGCTGATGCCCACCCCGTACGTCTGCCCTCACAAATCGACGGACTTGATGGTATCGTGATCCCGGGTGGCGAAAGCACCGCGCTCAGAATACTGATGACCGAGTATGGTCTGATCGATCCGCTGCGAGACCTTATCAATGGAGGCTTGCCCGTGTTGGGAACCTGCGCGGGCATGGTGCTCCTGGCGCAGGAGCAGGCCGATCCGGGCAGAAGCGGCCCGGGGATGATGGACATCGAAGTGGACCGAAACGCCTTTGGCCGCCAGGCGGAGAGCTTTGAATCGGAACTCTCGATCCCGGCGCTTGGAGACAGGCCCTTCCCGGGTGTGTTTGTCCGGGCCCCGATCGTCAGAGCGATCGGGGACGGAGTGCAGATACTGTGCCAGCTGCCGGGTGGTACGATAGTGGCCGTCCAGCAGGAGAACCGGCTGGCCTGTTCGTTTCATCCCGAACTGACTAACGACCTGAGGTTTCACAAGTACTTCCTCAGTTTCAATCAAGGAGATGCGATTGCGAAGGGTAGTTACCGACGATCTCGATGCGCTGCTTGACATATTGCCTCCCCATATCCGTGACCCGATCTATCGCCAGCCGGATCATAGCGAACTGCTGGAGGTAGTCCTGGATCTGGGGCGCCTTCCGGAAGCGCGCTTTCCGGACAGAGAACTGGCCCTCAACTCCGAGGAGATCAGCCAGGCCGACATCGACTACATTGTTTCGCGCATCGGGCGGTTCAGCGGAGACAATCGGGCGGGAATCGACCATACGCTTCACCGCATCTCAGCCATCCGTAACCGGAGCGGGCACATAGTCGGGTTGACCTGCAGGGTGGGAAGAGCTGTTTTCGGCACCATGAAGATGATCCAGGATCTCATCGAGTCGGGCAAGAGCGTTCTGCTGCTGGGGCGACCCGGAATAGGCAAGACGACGATGCTGCGGGAAGTGGCCCGGGTGCTGGCCGACGATTTCAAAAAGCGGGTGATAGTGATCGACACCTCCAATGAGATCGCAGGGGACGGGGACATCCCGCATCCCGCCATAGGACATGCACGGAGGATGCAGGTGGCCACGCCCCTGGAACAACACGCCGTTATGATCGAGGCAGTTGAGAACCACATGCCCGAGGTCATCGTCATCGATGAGATAGGTACCGAGCTTGAGGCGATGGCGGCCCGGACCATCGCGGAGCGCGGCGTGCAGCTGGTGGGAACGGCACATGGAAACACCCTGGAGAATCTGACAATGAACCCCACGCTCTCAGACCTCATCGGGGGTATTCAGACGGTTACCCTTGGTGACGAAGAGGCCAAGCGACGCCGAACACAGAAGTCGGTCCTGGAACGTAAGGCTCCACCTACGTTCGAAATGGTGGTGGAGATAGTCGATCGTTACAAGGTTACGGTGCATCCCGATGTCACAGAGGCGGTTGACGCGCTATTGCACGGGCGACCTGCCAGGGCTGAGATGCGCTGGATGGACGAGGAGGGTGAGGTAAGGAGGGAGGCGATAACACCATCGTTTGTGACAGAGAGCAGTGAGAAGAAACGGAGTGACAAACCATTGCGCTTCTACCTGTTCGGTGCCAACCGGTCTCGATTGGAGCAGTTGGCCAAGGAGGAGGGGAAGCCGGTCAGGATAGCCAATGACCTGAGGCATGCCGACCTCTTTCTCACAACTCGAGCCTACTACCGACGGAAGCCGCAGAAGATCAGGGATGCCGAAGCGCTCGGCATCCCTATATACGTTCTGAAGAGCAACAACGCTGCTCAGATGAGGCAGTGTCTGGACACGCTTCATCCCGGAGACACCCAGGATACTTATGTTCATCACCTTCAACGTCTCCTGGCGGGACGCCGCGGCACCGCTTCCAGCCCGGGAGTGGAGCACGGCGATAGCGAGAAATCGAGGTAACCGTTTGGGGCTGTTCATCACGTTCGAGGGGGGAGAGGGTTGCGGCAAGAGCACGCAGGCCAGGATGCTGCTGAAGAGGCTAACGCGATGTGAAATCGCAGCGGTGGTGACCAGGGAGCCGGGAGGCACAGCACTGGGCGACGAGATAAGGAGACTGCTCAGGAAGGAACGGCTCTCTCCCGTTGCGCCCGAGGCCGAGCTCTTCCTATTCGCTGCTTCCCGGGCGCAGTTGACGGCTGAGCTGATCGGTCCCGCACTGGACAAGAATACAGTGATCATCTGTGATCGCTTTATCCACTCAATGCTCGCCTACCAGGGCTACGGGCGAGGAATCGACCTGGATGCTGTGGCGACGGTTAACAGACTGGCAGCGGCAGGTATCAGGCCGGACCTGGCCATACTTCTGGACATGCCGCCGGAACAGGGGCTGGGCCGGAAGCGGACTCCGAGCGACCGGTTTGAATCGGAGTGCCTGTCATTCCACCGCAGAGTCCGGGACGGTTATCTTAAGATAGCTGCCGCAGAGCCTGATCGCTGGTTAGTTGTCGATGCATGCTTGACAAGAGCCCAGGTCGCGGCCGTTGTCTGGGACAGGGTGAGCAAGCTACTGAGGCTGCCTGCATGAAGGCTGTTGGACTTATGTCACAGGGGCCTGATTTTGCGCTGGAGGATGAACTCAGGTTGCAGGGGTATGAGCTTGTTGCCGGAGTGGACGAGGTGGGACGGGGAGCGCTGGCGGGGCCGGTCGTGGCGGCTGCAGTAATCCTCCCTGTTCTGGCAGACCAGCCATGGCTGGGACTGGTCCGGGATAGCAAGCAACTGAGCGCCAGCCGCAGGGAGTCTCTCTTTGATCTGATCGAAGATGAAGCGCTGGCTGTAGGACTCGGCATTATCTCGAACCAGGTAATCGACTCGGTGAACATCCTGCAGGCGACCAGACTGGCCATGATGGCAGCAATCGACGGGCTGCCCAGGCGACCCGGCTTCCTGCTCATCGATAGACTCGGTCTGTCACAATGCCCGATTCCTCAGAGAGGCATAACCGGAGGAGACAGGTCCTGCCTCTCGATCGCCTGTGCATCGATCGTGGCCAAGGTGACCAGGGACCGCATGATGGTGAAGATGGACTCCGACTATCCCGGCTACGGATTTGCCCAACACAAGGGGTATGGCACGGCAGGTCACCTGTCGTCTTTGCTGTCGCTCGGCCCCTCACCGGTCCACCGCAAGTACTTCGCCCCCGTTAGAGAGATGATAGGACGACGGGGTCGGCTTTCATCACCAGGCGCCTCTTCCACGCCCCCACTCGCTGGCAAACCTTAGGCGGCGGGCCGGGGGGAGGACTCCTGTGATGATAAGTGCCCGGGTCGATCAGAATATGAACCGTCAAGAAGTGGGCAAGCTGGGGGAACAGGCGGCACAGCGGTATCTCAAGAAGAAGGGCTATCGTATTCGCGAGAAGGGTTTCCGATGCCGCTACGGTGAGGTTGACATAATAGCCCAGAAGAAGGACTGCATCGTCTTTGTCGAGGTCCGTGCCAGGACAGGCCTCGACTTCGGTACCCCCGAGGAATCTCTGACGCGGGCCAAGAAGAAGAGGCTTATCGCCTCGGCGCTTGCGTATACCAGCACTCACGATGACCTGCCAGCGCAGTGGCGCATCGATGTCGTGGCCGTCGAACTCGATGAACGGGGCAAGGCCAGACGTATAGAACTGATCGAGAATGCTGTTGAGCAGGACTGTACATAGACCGGCCGGCTGCTGTATAGTGTAGAACTGCGTGTACAGCGAGAGGAATGCCGGGCGACAGAACTGAGCAATGCTAGACATCAGTGCACTCCAGAAGGACACCCTCCACAACGTGATGCTACAGCAGATGTACAGCCTTAATCACATGTGGCTAATGCTCGAGTTGTACATAGCGGAGAAGGCCCCCCAGGATTACGGCACCGACGAATACTACCGGCTCTATGAAGACTATGGTTCGCATGAAGCGCGACGGCTGGTAAGGTCCCTGGGCCTCCCGGTGGGAACGATTGAGGATCTGGCCGATTACCTGAGGCATTCCCATTGGGCTATCTTCGAAACCATAGAGATCACGGAGTTGTCGGCAACCAGCCTCCGGATGCGGACACGTGACTGCACAGCACAGAAGGCAGCGAGGAAGTGGGGACTGGATCACTACGATTGCGGCATCGGAGGTCTACGTATTCGAACCGGTTTCTTTGGAGCGCTCAACGCCGGGTCTACGGTTCAAAGGGTTTACGCACCCGGCGGGCAGAGGCCGGAGAGCGTGCCTCCAGAGGTATCCTGTGAGTGGCTTGTCTCACTCGAGTAGCAGGACTACACGCAGACGCCCGTAGCCGCTCTATAGCGCCAGCCCGGTTCGGTATCCCTCCCTGACGGCATCCATGATCCTGCGCGGTTCGCCGGCATCACCGATGCAGTGGATTTCAGCGACGATGCCGTCCAAAGCCCTGCACAGGCCCTGGTTCGCCCTGTAACCGACGGCGAGAACAACTGCATCTGCCGGGACGGTCCTCCTCTCACCGTCGACGGTGGTCACGCTGACGCTGCCTTCACCGATCTCCTCACAGGTAGCACCGTTCAGCAGGGTCACCCCTCTGTCCCTCAGTCCGCCGAGGAGCCGCCGTCGTGTCATGAAGAACATGTCGCCGGCCATACGCTTGAGCACCTCGACGATGGTCACGGTCTTCCCCTGTTCGGCCAGGTAGTATGCCGTCTCGCAGCCGACCATTCCCCCGCCGATAACGACTACGTTCTGTCCCGCTACCGCGCGATCCGACAGCACGTTCTGAGCCAGGTACACATTCGACCGATCAGCGCCGGGTATGGCGGGCACCACAGGAGTGGCCCCGGTGGCAATGACAACCGCGTCCGGACCAATGCCAGCAAGCATCCCGACGGTCGCATCAGTGTTGAGCTTCACCTCGACGCCCGACTTCTCAAGCTGTCCCGCCATATGATCCACCCAGGGGATGATGTCGGCCTTATGAGGAGGCAGAGCAGCCTCGTTCAGCTGGCCACCCAGCCCTGCACGTTTCTCAAAGAGGGTGACTTTGTGGCCCCTCAGCGCCGCCACCAGGGCGGCCTGCATGCCGGCCGGCCCGCCACCGACGACGATCACCTTCTTTGGCTTCGCGGCAGCCAGCATCTCATGCTCTTTCTCCATTCCGATGGCCGGGTTGACAACACAGACCAGGCCGTCGGGAGCCTGACCGGCCAGGAGGCGCTCGATACACTCCATGCAGCCGATGCAGGGAATCACGTCGTCGGGTCTCCCCTCGAAAAGCTTGTCGGGGAGGCAGGGGTCGACCATGAGTCGCCGGCCCACGGCGACGAGATCGGCCCTGCCATCACGGATGGCACCCTCGCCGAGTTCAAGGTCCAGTCTGCCCACCGCGATCACCGGCACATCGGTAAGGCTCCTGACACGTTCGGCAAGAGGAAGCAGCAGTCCGGGTCTGTCCGGGATCGGAGCGGCGGTCAGATAGGAACCGGCGCCAAAGGCGGACACATGAATCGCCTGTGAGCCGGCCTCGACAAACAGCGGCACTGCCTTCCCGGTCTCCTCAATGGTGACTCCGTTCTCCACGCCCCATTCACAGGCGTTGATGCGCACCCAGACGGGATAGTCGGGTCCGACCTCCTCGCTGATGGCCCGGAGTACTTCAACGGCGAACCTGGCCTTGTTCTCAACGGATCCACCGTATTGGTCATCACGCCGGTTGGTGGCCGACGACAGAAAGCTGGCGACAAGGTACTGGTGGGCGCCGTGTATCTCCACCCCATCAAAGCCGGCCTCCCGGGCACGCCTGGCGGCCGAGGCAAACCATCGGACCCGTTCGGCGATCTCTTCCCGGGTTAGCTCGTGAGGAGGCTGTCCCGAGATGCCCGTGAACCTGGACGGCACTATGACCGGAGAAGGCCCTACCTGCCCTATCCCGCCATCCCGCTTCTCCCAGGTGGAATGCATTATCTGGATGGCTACGGAGGTGCCGTGTCTGTGAACTGCGTCTGTCAGCCTTTTCCATCCCGGGATGAACCCGTCGTCCCCCAGAGATGCCTGGCGAGGCATGGTGCACTGCAGACCGGGAGCGCTCCCCTCGACGATTATCAGCCCAACACCTCCGGCGGCCCTTGCCTCATAGTAGTCGAGCATCCGCTGACCGACAGACCCGTCCTCTCCGGCATAGAACGTTCCTATGGGGGGCATTACTACGCGGTTCTTGATCTGCATGCGGCCTATGGTCGTTGGCTCCAGGAGCTTGTTGAACAGAGTATCGCTCATCGCTGAATTCTCCTTGTCTCCAGAACTCGTGTATCCTGGCGGCCCCAAGTGTACCACAGACCCCGTCAGCAGCAGTACAGACCTTCGGTTCCTGTCGTCCTGCTCTGCGCTTGCGGCGATCTGATCGTCGGCTGCGCACTTCAGTGTCCGGCTGCACCTTTACAGCAGACGTCTGCAACCGTATAATTTGCTGGTCAGCCAGTCCGGGCTGAGTACCTGTCTGCCGAACGACAATGGCGAGCATCATCTTCGTCATGTACGGCGGTGTGGATTTCAGCCTCCCGGCGGACAGAGCATTAGCGGTTCGGTGAAATCGAACGCGGGAGGGGTGGCCGAGCGGCTTATGGCGGCGGTCTTGAAAACCGCTCTCCGGTCTTCCGGAGCGTGGGTTCGAATCCCACCCCCTCCGCCAGACGTTGACTTCGCTGGAACTCCAAGACCGGAGTTTGCTGTCCGGAGCCTGCGAGCCAGCGTGCCGGGCAGCGAAGGTGATCGCGAGGCGACCGCACTGGTGAATCGGTCAGCTAGAGACTGTCGGGGCGCCGGAGAGGACGGCTGGAGATGAGAAAGGAGACGATGTGAAGGTTCACGAATACCAGGCCAAGGCACTCATGGCCGAGTACGGTATCCCGGTTCCCAGGGGTGGGATGGCATCTACTCCGGCGGAAGCTAAGGCGATAGCCGCCGAGATCGGCGCGCGGGTCATGATCAAGGCCCAGGTCTACGCCGGGGGAAGAGGTAAGGCTGGAGGGATAAAGGGAGCGGGCAATCCCGAGGAGGCGGAGAGAGAGGCAGGGCTGTTGATCGGCACGAGATTGGTGACACGCCAGACCGGGCCTGACGGTGTCCCGGTGAGCAGGCTGCTGATCGAGGAGGCAAGCGAGGTGACACGGGAACTGTACCTGAGCCTCCTGGTTGACGGCACCAGTCGGCTGCCGGTTATGATGGCCAGTGAGGCGGGCGGAATGGACATCGAGGAGGTGGCGCGGGCCACGCCCGAGAAGATCGTGAGATGTTCCATCGACCCTGCCATCGGTTTTCAGCCGTTCCAGGGTCGGAGACTGGCGTACGGGATGAATCTGGACGGAGGACAGGTAGGCGAGGCGACCCGTCTCATGACCGGTCTGTACAGGCTGTTTATGGAAAACGACTGCTCGCTTGCGGAGATCAACCCCCTGGGGGTTACCGCCAACGGGAAGCTGCTGGCCCTGGATGCCAAGCTGAACTTCGATGACAATGCCCTGTACCGGCACAAAGACCTTCAGGAACTGCAGGACAGGGAGCAGGAAGAGCCGCTTGAGGTGCAGGCCCGCGAATGGGGGATCAACAACTATGTAAAGATGGATGGCGATATCGGGTGTATGGTGAACGGCGCAGGCCTTGCCATGGCAGTGAACGATCTCATTCAACACTGCGGCGGCAGAGCGGCGAACTTTCTGGATATCGGTACATTGAACAACCCGGACAGGGTCGTGAACGCGTTCAGGATGTTCAGCGCCGATCCGGATGTTAAGGCTGTGCTGGTGAACATCTTTGGAGGTATGGCCAGGGTAGACGTCATCGCCAGCGGCATGGTCGAGGCATACCGACAGATGGACATAACATTCCCGGTGGTTGTCAGGCTTGCAGGGACAAACCTGGAGGAAGGGCAGCGGATCCTTTCCGGGTCAGGAATAGGCTTTATCGAGGCAGAGGACTTCCATGATGGCGCCCGCAAGGCAGTCGAGGCAGCGAGAGGAGCAGGGCGATGAGCATACTCATTGATGAAAGCACAAGGCTTCTGGTGCAGGGGATAACGGGCAGTGAAGGCAGCTTTCACACGCAACGGTGCATAGAATACGGCACCAGGGTAGTGGCAGGTGTCACGCCGGGCAAAGGCGGCACTCAGCATCTTGGAGTGCCGGTCTTCAACTCGGTCGAGCAGGCTATGGCTGAGACGGGGGCGAACGCCAGTCTTGTGTTCGTTCCCCCGGCCTTCGCGGCCGATGGCATTCTGGAGGCGATAGATGCAGGGTTGCCGCTGGTGGTCTGCATAACAGAGGGCATACCGGTTCTGGATATGGTTAAGGTTCATCGCTATCTCGAGGGCAGGCCAACCAGGCTGATCGGGCCCAACTGTCCGGGTGTTATCTCGCCCGGCAGATGTAAGGCAGGGATAATGGTTGGCGACATCCACCTTCGGGGCGACGTGGGTGTGGTATCTCGCAGCGGCACTCTCACCTATGACGTCGTATCCCAGTTGACGGGCCTGGGCATCGGGCAATCCACATGCGTGGGCATCGGCGGCGATGCCCTCCCGGGCAGCACATTCGTCGACATCCTGCGTATGTTCCAGGACGATCCTGAGACCAGGGCTGTGGTTCTCATCGGTGAGATCGGAGGGATGATGGAGCAGGAAGCAGCGGAGTTCATGAAGGCGGAGATGAAGAAGCCTGTGGTCGCATTCGTTGCAGGTAGCACCGCTCCACCGGGAAAGAGGATGGGGCATGCCGGCGCTATCATCACCGGCACAGCGGGCAAGGCTTCCGAGAAGATCAGGGCACTGGCGCAGGCCGGAGTCACCATATGCTCTCACCCTGCGGAGGTCGGGCTCGCCACCAGGAGAGTACTGGAGACCATATAGCCGACGCCGGCTGGAAGGTATCACCGAGCCCGATTTGGCGAGGCAGGTTTCATGACGCGCCATCCTCTGATCGAAGAACTGGGTGTTGCGCCGGACGCCGCAGCCCTGTTCCATGTCGTCAGGGAGAGACCCTGTAGCTTCTTTCTTGACAGCGGCATGGATCCCGAGAGATCGGGCAGGTACTCCTTCATGGGTAGCGAGCCCTTTCTCGTGGTGACCAGCCGCGGCTCCGAGGTCACGTTGATGCGCGGCCAGGAGCGGGAAGTGCGACGGGGCAATCCCTTTGATGTGGTTTTCGGCCTGCTGGAGACATATGCACTGGATGCCGGACCTGCTCCGGTGCCGTTCGTGGGGGGTGCGGTCGGTTACTTCGGCTATGACCTGCGTCACTTCGTGGAACAGGTGCCTTCCGCGGCCGTCGATGACCTGCGGATTCCCGAGTGTTGCTTTGCGTTCTATGACCATGTAGTCGCTTTCGACCACATGGAAGGCAGGGCCTACCTGGTTGTCAATGGTTTTCCCGCCCTGGATGAAGAACAGAGGTTGAAAAGAGCCAGGGTCAGACTTGCCGAGTTGAGAGAACAGTACTTCTCGAGTCCTCCGGTGCCCGTGGGTAGCCAGCAGACACAAGGCGAGAGGACTATTGTGCCCGCCCTCAAGAACGGTGGGGAAGACAGGGGAGTCGTGCTCAGGTCCGATTTCACCCGCGAAGAATACGTTAAGTCGGTGGAGAGAGTGCGCGAGTACATCGCGGCCGGCGATGTCTTCCAGGTGAATCTGTCCCAGAGGTTTGCTGCCGACCTGCAGGTGTCGGCCTATGATCTGTACAGGAGGCTCAGGGTCGTGAACCCCGCCCCGTTTGCCAGCTACCTGGACCTACCTGAAGTGACTGTTGTGAGCGCTTCTCCAGAGAGGTTTCTGAAGAGGCGGGGCGATGTCGTAGAGACCCGGCCGATCAAGGGCACGAGGCCGCGAGGCCGAGACGAGGTTGAGGATCTGCGCCTGGCCGGGGAGTTGATGGCCAGCGCCAAGGACCGGGCAGAAAACGTCATGATCGTCGACCTTGAGAGGAACGACCTGGGGCGGGTCTGCCGCTACGGCACGGTCCAGGTCACCGAACTGGCTGTTCTAGAGACCTTCCCGACAGTCCATCACCTTACATCAACTGTGACAGGCGTACTACAGAGAGGCACCGGGAATGCCGACCTCCTCAAGGCCATGTTCCCGGGTGGCTCTATAACCGGAGCACCCAAAGTGAGAGCTATGGAGATCATCGATGAACTGGAGAAGGCCAGTAGAGGGGTCTTCGCAGGTTCCGTAGGTTATCTTGGCTTCAATGGAGATCTTGATATCAACATCGCCATACGCACCATCATCGTAAAGGATGGCAGGGCATACTTCCACGTGGGGGGCGGCGTGACCTACGACTCAGATCCTGAAGCCGAGTATCTGGAGACGCTTGACAAGGCGCGCGGGCTCATACGAGCTCTGCAGTCGGCTCAGGACATCTAGGTATACCCTTTCTACTGGATTATCTTCTGCTCTCTGCCGACTCTGGCGAATTTGTCGAGCGCAAAATCGAGGTCTTCCCTGGTGTGAACGGCCGAAATCTGGACCCTGATCCGGGCCTGGCCTCGTGGGACTACCGGAAAGCTGAAAGCTCTGACGTAGACCCCCTCTTCCACCAGCCTTTCCGCCATTGCTGCTGCCTTCTGCGCATCATAGAGCATGATAGGGATGATCGGGTGAATGCCGGGTCGGATGTCAAAACCGAGGGCAGTTATGCCCTTTCTGAAGTAGGCGGTATTGTCCTCCAGCCTGTCCCGCAACGCGGTGTCGCCAGCGATCATGTCCAGTATCTTGATCGTCGCTGCCACAACTACGGGTGGCACTGCATTTGAGAACAGCCTGGGACGAGACCTCTGCCTCAGCAGTTCGATGATCGCCCTGTGGCTGCTGGTGAAACCACCGACAGCTCCGCCCAGACCTTTGCCCATGGTGCTGGTGATGATATCCACCCGGTCCATGACCCCACAGTACTCAGGAGTGCCCCGGCCGGTCTTGCCGAAGAACCCGGTAGCATGAGAGTCGTCCACCATGACCATGGCACGGTACTTCTCCGCCAGATCACATATTTCTGTGAGCGGTGCGATGTCGCCATCCATGCTGAAGACGCCGTCCACGGCGATCAACCGCAGACGTCTGTCCTGAGTCTCCTTCAGATGTTTCTCCAGGTCCACCATGTCCGAGTGCTTGAACACCCTGATCTCGGGAAGCATAACCTGTCCCTGGTCGAGCTTCTTCTTGTTGACTACCTGCCAAAGCCGTGCACCGTCGATGATCGTGGCATGACAGAGCTGATCGCTGATTATGACGTCGGACCCCAGGATGACCTCGAATAGACCGACATTGGCCGCTTCGCAGGAGGAGTAGAGGATCGTGTCCTCCATCTGCAGGAACTCGGAGAACTTCCTCTCCAGCCTCTTGTGTAATGTCTGGGTTCCGCAGATGAATGGCACAGATGCCAGGCCGTAGCCCCATTCCTTGATGCTTTCGAGTGCCGCCTGCTTGACCTCGCTGTTGTTGGCCAGTCCCAGGTAGTTGTTCGCGCAGAAATTGAGTAACGTGCCCTTACGCCCCTCCACCTTGATCTCTCTGTCCTGAGGCGAATCGATGAGCAGTTCATCCTTGAACAGGCCGCTCTCTGTGATAGATTGCAGTTCGCTCTCGTATAGCTCCCTTGCTTCCTTGGTGTACACTCTAACCTCCTTCGCTTGCAGCAGCCCCCGACGCAGTCAGAGGCCACACTCTGTCGTCAAGGGTACATGACCACCTTGCCCGAGACCTTCGGTCTGTGGTTCATGGCCAGGAATCCCTTGTCAAACTCTTCCAACGGGTACTTGTGTGTTATCACGGGAGTCATGTCCAACCTGCCGGAATCAAGGAGTTTCCTGGCCTGATTCCAGCTTCTCCATATGAGACGGCCGGTGATGGGAAGGATCTTCTTAGCACTCCTCACGTACTGTCCGCAGTTTTCGATGAAGAACGGGTCCGTATCAATGCCGAAGAGCGAGATCCTGCCGCCATCTCTTACGGAGTCAATGGCCAGATCTCTAGCCGACCTGCTACCTGCCATTTCCAGCACCACATCAAACCTTCCGCTGATGTGGAGTCTGGCCAGAGACTCGGCTACATCCTCTTCCTTTTCATTGATGCCTACGTCTGCACCCATCTCTCTGCTTATCTCGAGGCGTCTCTGGTGCCTGCCCACAATAACGACCAGGCGGGCACCCTCCGCCTTGCACACTCCACTGGCCAGCATGGCAATGGGGCCATCGCCCAGGATGAGAACGGCCTTCCCGTTCAGGTTGTTGTCGTAGTCTCCCAGAGCGCAATAGACAGCATTGCCGAGCGGCTCCTGGAGAGTGGCTATCTCCGGTGGGAGGCCCGGGTCGTTTCTCCAGAGAATGCTCTCAGGCACGGCAACGTATTCGGCGAAGCAGCCGTCGCAGGACAGGCCGAAGATCCTGCCCTTCTCCGTATCGCAGATGTGTTTCTGCCCGCTTCTACACTGCACGCATTTGCCGCAGTAGAAATGGGTCTCGGCGGATACATAATCGCCGATCCTGAACTTGCGCGTCTTCCTGCCTACCTCAACGACCTCGCCCGCGAACTCGTGTCCCTGTATCTGCGGGACGGTCTTGATATACACCTGGGCCGCCGAGTCCCAGTTGTATATGTGAACGTCCGTTCCGCATATAGATGTTGCTTTGACCTTAACCAGCACCTCACCATCTTTGGGTCTGGGCACTTCAACATCGAGGAGTTCGGCTCCCGGCGCCATCTTTGTTTTTACTATTGCTCTCATTTTTGTGGACCCCCAGGTGAATGTAGCCTGCACCTGCGATCAGGCACGGTGACAACGCCGTATATTCTACCAGCAAACGGGAGATTTGATAAGCTCTGTGGCCGACTCAGACGATCGCGGGTGAACAGCGCTGCCGAATTGTTTCCCGGAAAATTTTCCGGGGATCCGGATATGGCTTGACAAGCCTCATCTATAGTGTTAAGATGATGTGTTTGTGTTATGCCTCTGTGCTCTTCTACCCTTGTCAGAGTGATTCTTCTTACATAGTGCATCCGACACGTTGCTCCAGAAACGAAGAGGCAGCACCGTTTCTTCCATGCGCAATAGCGATTTGCTGAAGTCCTTCGCCAAGCTGCCCGAGGGGTTCGATATACCTGACCTCATTCAGGTTCAGCTCAACTCCTTCCGATGGTTTCAGGAGGAGGGGCTGAAGGAGCTTTTCGAGGAGATCTCTCCGATTCAGGATTATACCAACACCAGGCTGGAACTGCACTTCGTAGGCTATGAGTTTCGTGAGCCGCAGCACTCGATCGCTGAGTGTCTTGAAAGAGGCCTGACCTATTCATCCCCGATATACGTCACTGCCCAACTGGTGGCAAAGGAGACCGGGGAGATCAACCAGCAAGAACTGTTCTTCAGCGATTTCCCCCTGATGACCGACACAGGTACGTTCATCATCACCGGGGTTGAGCGGGTAGTGGTTAACCAGCTCACTCGATTTCCAGGCGTGTATTTCACGATAGACAGGGATGCATCAAGCGGGCGCCAACTGGGGTATGCCAAGCTTGTTGCCGAACACGGAGCATGGCTTGATTTCGACACTTCGAACAGGGATGTCATCTCAGTCAAGGTGAGCGGCAAACGGAAGATACCGGTTACCACCCTTCTGCGTGCCATCGGCTACGAAAGCGACGATGTTCTGGTGTCGCTTTTCCAGGACGTGGATAACTCTCCGGAGCACGCCTTCATCCGTTCGACGATGGACCGCGATCCTCTTATCAAGAGTAAGTCGGATGCGCTGTTCGACATATACAGAAAACTGTCATCGGGTGAGGCTCCCAGTCTTGTCAGTGCTCAGGCGTTGCTGAACAACTTCCTGTTCAACCCCCGCCGTTATAGCCTTGGCAAGGTAGGCCGCTACAAGCTCAACAAGAAACTCGGTTTGAACGTAGATCAAGATTGCACCAGCCTGACTCCTGAGGACCTGGTTCAGATAGTGCGCCGCATTATTGCGGTCAACATCGGCAAGGAGGCACCTGACGACATCGATCATCTAGGTAATCGAAGGGCTCAGGCTGTTGGTTTCCTGATACAGAAGCAGTTTCGTGTCGGCCTGTTGAGGCTGGAGAGAGCTATCAAAGAGAGGATGAGTATTCTCGGTCCGGAGGGGGCTACGCCCATTGGTCTGATCAACATCCGCCCTGTGGCTGTTGCCGTAAGGGATTTTTTCGGGCGTTCGCAGCTGTCGCAGTTCATGGATCAGACTAACCCATTGGCTGAGCTTACTCATAAGCGCCGGCTTTCCGCCATGGGGCCGGGAGGATTGTCCCGGAAGCAGGCCGGATTCGAGGTTCGCGATGTTCATCATTCTCATTATGGCAGGATCTGTCCCATAGAGACGCCCGAGGGTCCGAATATCGGGCTCATTGGCTCCCTCGCTACGTACGCGTCGGTCAACGAGTATGGTTTCATCGAGACGCCATACCTCAGAATCATACACGATGTGCCCAATACCGCTGAGGATCTTGTCCACAGGACGCTGGCAGAGGACGTGGTCGACAATGGGAAGGCGGTTGCTGAGAACGGGACACTGATTACGGATGAGCTTGCCCGCCAGATAGCAGATCTACCGCCACGACGCATCAGAGTCAGGCCCTTTGTCTGTGACGAGATGACATACATGTCGGCCGACGAAGAAGGCCAGTACAATATCGCCCAGGCCAACGCTCCTCTCAACGAGAGAAATGAGTTCATCTATGACAGGGTTGAGGTGAAGAAGGGAGAGAGGTACTTCAAAGAATCGACCAGCAGCGTGGACTTCATAGATGTTTCGCCCAAGCAGTTATTCAGCATAGCTGCCTGTCTGATTCCGTTCTTGGAGCACGATGATGCCAATCGTGCGCTGATGGGATGCAATATGCAGCGACAGGCGGTGCCTTTGCTACAACCCAGGCGTCCCATGGTAGCCACTGGGATGGAGAGCGAGGTAGCCAAATATAGCAGACAGGCCGTGTTCGCTCCTGAGGACGCTGTGGTGACATCGGCAACAAGCTCGCAGGTTGTCACAAAGAATCGGAGAGGCAAAGAGCAGGTTTTCGATCTGGTTAAGTTTGCCAGAACAAACCAGGGCACGTGTGCTAATCAGCATCCTATTGTGAATAAGGGCGACAAAGTGAAGAGGGGGCAGCCTGTGGTGGATAGCTTCTCAATAGACGATGGCGATCTTGCTTTGGGACAGAACGTCGTCTGCGCCTTCATGAGTTGGAAAGGATACAACTTCGAGGATGCCATCATTATCAGCAGGAGACTGGTCAAGGACGATGTGTATACCTCGGTTCATATTGAGAAGTACGAGATAGAGGAGCGTGACACCAAGCTGGGGCCGGAGGAGATTACGAGAGACATACCCAATGTGAGTGAGGAGAGCCTCTCCAACCTGGATGAAATAGGCATTGTGCGCATCGGAGCTGAAGTAAGATCCAATGACATCCTGGTCGGGAAGATCACCCCCAAAGGAGAGACCGAACCATCGGCAGAGGAGAAGCTCTTGCGGGCAATATTCGGCGAGAAGACGCGCGAGGTGAAGGACAGTTCGCTAAGGGTGCCGTCTGGGGAGTGGGGCAGGGTGATCGGCACGAAGGTCTTCTCTCGCGAAAATCACGACGAACTGCCTGCGGGTGTGAACCGGCTTGTTCAGGTATGGGTTGCTCAGAAACGGAAGATCTCGGTGGGCGACAAGATGTCGGGAAGACACGGAAACAAGGGTGTCATCTCGATCGTGCTTCCTGAGGAGGATATGCCTTTTCTGCCAGACGGTACACCCGTCGATATCGTCCTGAACCCCCTCGGCATTCCCGGTCGGATGAACATCGGTCAGGTTCTCGAGGCACATCTTGGCTGGGCAGGTCAGACGCTGGGTTTTGAGGCGGTGAACCCCATCTTCGACGGGGCCGATTCGGCGAGTATAGAGGACGCATTGGCCAGGACATGGATGGCCTGGAAGGCAGGGGCTGTGAGTTTCAGTCCCGACGATGGAGGGAGTGCCGGCACGGATCTCGAGAGGGTTGGAGAGTGGCTTGCCGGCTACGGATTCGATGCGGCGGCGATCATGAACGGAAATCAGACAGGAGCAGCCAGAAGGGCATCGCTCTGCATCTGGCTAGAGCAACTGGGCATGGGTGATGCTCGGGAGCTTCGAGATCTTGGCGATGAGGAACTGGAGTCTATGGCGCGAGGGGTCTACAGAGAGCGCAAGCTCTATCCTCCCACTTTCGGGAAGATGGACCTCAGGGACGGCAGAACCGGCGAGTTGTTTGACAAGCCGGTCACAATAGGCACTGTATACATGATGAAGCTGATCCACCTCGTTGGTGATAAGGTACATGCCCGTTCGACGGGCCCGTATTCGCTTATCACCCAGCAACCGTTGGGAGGAAAGGCCCAGTTCGGTGGTCAGCGGTTTGGCGAGATGGAGGTATGGGCACTGGAGGCGTACGGCGCTGCTCATACGTTACAGGAGATGCTGACGATCAAGTCGGATGATGTGATGGGTCGGGCCAAGGCCTACGAATGTCTTGTCAAGGGAGAGGATATTCAGCAGCTAGGAATACCCGAATCAACGAGGGTGTTGTTCATGGAGCTACGTAGTCTGGGTTTCGCCGTTGAACTACTCAGCGAGGGGGAAAATGTCGCAATTTGACGGTGTTAACGGTATTCGAATAAGCCTTGCCTCACCGGAACAGATCAAGAGCTGGTCTCACGGAGAGGTGACCAAAGCAGAGACCATAAACTACCGCACGCTCAAACCGGAGAGAGACGGACTTTTCTGTGAGAGGATATTCGGTCCCGTCAAGGACTTTGAGTGTCATTGTGGCAAGTACAAGAAGGCAAGATACAAGGGAGTTACGTGTGATAAGTGTGGTGTCGAGATAGCCCATTCGGGCATACGCCGTGAACGTATAGGCCACATTGAACTGGCTGCGCCGGTCACTCACATATGGTTTGTCAAGCTGGTGCCGAGCCGGCTCGGACTGCTTCTCGATCTATCCCCACGGGATCTGGAGGGAGTCGTTTATTTTGCCCGGTACATTGTCATCTCCGTGGATGAGGAGGTGAAGCAGGAGAAGCTCCGTCAACTCGAGGAGGAGATGGCACGGAAGCTCGCCGATCACGACGATCGTCTGGATAAGAAGATTGAGGAACTGAAGGCCCAGGGTGAGGATGATGAGAGCAAGATGAAGGAGATCAACCAGCTTCGCTCCAGGGTAATCGAGAGGAACGAAAGGCTGGAGAAGGAACTGAAGGCAAGTACCGAGGAGATAGCGAGTCTTCGGCCGCGAAAGCTGCTTAATGAGGAGGAGTACAGAAGGCTTAAGGACAAGTATGATGGTGCTTTTGAGGTGGGCATGGGGGCCGAGGCCGTTCTGCAGATCCTGAGACAACTGGATCTGGATGCTCTACACAGGGAGCTTCGTGAACAGATCCGCAGTACGTCGGGAGGATACCGCAAGAAGATCAGTCAGAGGCTGCAACTGGTAGAGGCCTTCAAGCTCAGTGAGAACAAACCCGAGTGGACAGTTATGACCGTCCTGCCTGTACTGCCTCCGTCTCTTCGGCCTATAGTGCAGTTGGATGGCGGCCGCTTCGTGATCAGCGACCTTAACGATCTATATCGCAGGGTCATCAACCGCAACAATCGTCTCCGACGTCTCATGAAGCTGGGTGCCCCCGAGATAATCATCCGCAATGAGAAGCGCATGCTGCAGGAAGCTGTTGATGCTCTGATCGATAATGGGAGAAGAGGGCGCGTGGTTACCACAGGTAACAACCATGCGCTGAAGTCCCTGTCCGACATCCTGAAGGGCAAGCAGGGACGGTTCAGGCAGAATCTCCTGGGTAAGAGAGTGGACTACAGCGGCAGGTCGGTCATTGTTGTTGGCCCCCAGCTGAAGCTCCATCAGTGTGGAATACCGCGCTACGTGGCTCTTGAGCTACTGAAACCGATGGTAATGCACAGGCTGATGAGGAACGGCTATGCCAATAACCTGAAGAGCGCCCGGCGATTGGTCGAGAGAGACAGCCCTGAGGTGTGGGATGCGCTTTATGAGGTGGTCAAGGAGCGGCCGGTTTTCCTCAATCGCGCTCCTACGTTGCATCGCCTTAGCATTCAGGCATTTGAGCCTGTGCTTATCGACGGGGATGCGTTTCAGATACACCCCCTGGTCTGCACCGCGTTTAACGCCGACTTCGATGGCGATCAGATGGCTGTACATGTTCCGTTATCTAAGGCGGCAGTCAAGGAAGCCAGAGAGCACATGCTAAGCCCGTACAATATGCTGCTGCCCAGTTGCGGCGAGCCAGTAACGGCGCCGACTCTGGATATGGTACTTGGCTGCTACTACCTCACCATAGTCAAACCTGGGGCTAAAGGCGAGGGTAAGTTCTTCAGCAGTATCGATGAGGCCAAGCTGGCTTACGAGATGGGCATCATAGAACTCGGTGCCGAGATAACGGTACGTGACTCCTCGCTACCTGATGGCGAGAGGAGGCTGAAGACCACGGTGGGCAGGATTCTCTTCAACGACGGTCTGCCTCCGCAGCTTCGCTTCTGCAATGAGACGGCAGACAAAGGGCTGCTCAGGGAGCTGATCTCCAGGTGCATAAGCGTGCTGGGCAATGAGGGAGCTGCCGGCGTCCTCGACAGGCTCAAGCAGCTGGCATTTGACTATGCCACGAAGTCGGGCATTTCCATATCCATGCAGGATATCGAAGAGCCACCGAATAGAGCAAGCATTCTCAAGGAAGCGGATGATCAGGTCAGCGTGATTGAAGAGCAGTTCAGCCAGGGTCTGATTACCGATGATGAGAAATACGAGAGCGCCGTCCAGGTGTGGATGGAGGCTACAGACAGGATTTCAGAGGACATATCCAGCACACTCGATCCCTTCGGCAGTCTCTACATGATGGCTACGTCAGGCGCCAAGGGGAACATCTCCCAGATCAGGCAGATGGCGGGAATGCGAGGACTGATGACAGATCCGTCGGGGAGGATCATAGATTTCCCGATCAGGTCCAGCTTCCGGGATGGGCTGGCGCCCATGGAGTACTTCATCTCTACGCACGGTGCTCGCAAAGGACTGGCCGACACCGCTTTGAGGACGTCAGGCAGTGGTTACCTGACAAGGCGCCTTGTTGACGTAGCTCAGGATATGATAGTGGCTGAGGTCGATTGCGGCACCACTGAGGGCGTCTGGATGTCTCGCCCGGGCGGAGACGGAGCCCTGCCTCCCTTCGAGGAGCGCATCACCGGGTATCTGGCAGCGACAGAAGTCGTCGATCCGAGCACCGGGGAGATTGTCGTCGCTCGTGATGAGGAGATCGATGAAGATAGGGTGAGGCGAATCGTTGCCGCCGGGGTTTCGGAAGTGCATGTCCGCTCACCGCTTACCTGTCGGTCTCAGGTAGGCGTGTGCCGGAATTGCTACGGAAGAGACCTGGGAAAGAAGCAGCTGGTCAGGCCGGGCACTGCGGTGGGGGTCATTGCTGCTCAGAGCATCGGCGAACCGGGCACCCAGCTTACATTGCAGACGTTTCACACGGGTGGTATAGCCGGCAGCGACATCACGACCGGATTGCCTCGTGTGGAGGAGCTCTTTGAAGCGAGAACGCCGAGCGGTAACGCGATGCTGTCAGAAATCGACGGCATGGTTGAGATATCTCATTCAAATGGGGAAAGCATAGTTCGAGTAGCCAGTTCAGAGATCTACTCGGATGAATACCCGATTCCGGCAGGCGCCAAGTTGGCCGTAACTGACGGGCAGCTAATCAGTGCCGGCGCCGTCCTGTTCTCCCCATCGGAGGAATCAGGGGAGACAGCACCGGCGTTGAGTCATGTTGAGGCCGGTGAGCCGCCTGGGGCGACAGCCAGAGTGTCAGGCCAGGTCGTCACTGAGGAGGATCGAGTGTGTATCAGGTACGAAGAGAGGGAGGAGAGAGAATACACGATTCCTCAAGGAGCACACCTGCTTGTCAGGTCGGGCGATGCGGTCAAGGCAGGCGACAGGCTCACCAGGGGTTCAATCGATCCTCATGACATCCTGCGCATCATGGGCAAGGACGCAGTCCAGCGGTACCTCATCGACGAGATACAGAAGGTGTATCGGTCGCAGGGGGTAACCATACATGACAAGCACATTGCAGTCATCACCCAGCGAATGCTGAGCAAGGTCAGGATCATCTCGTCGGGAGATACCAAGCTGTTACCTGGCGAGCTGATCGATAGGTTCGATTACGAGGACACAAACGCCAGGGTGCTTGCCGAGGGAGGTGAACCCGCGACGGCCCAGGCCGCTCTGCTCGGGATAACCAGAGCCAGCCTGAGCAAGGACAGCTGGCTTGCAGCGGCGTCGTTTCAGGAGACCGGCCGGGTTCTCGTCGATGCCGCGATCAAGGGCAAGATCGACAGGCTCAGGGGTCTGAAGGAGAACGTCATTCTAGGCAAGCGCATGCCCTCTCAGGTGCTGACTGAGGACTCTGATGACGAGAGAAGACTGATGGTGGGGGTGACTGAGGAGCCGGAGATGACCGGTCTGGAACCCGATACCTACTAGAAGTCGTCTCTCCAGGGGCTAGCGATGCGACTTATCTCAGGTAGGACAACGGCCGACGATGGCTCTATGGACTCCGATCTACGGCCCAAGAGCCTGAGCGAGTTCATCGGCCAGGAGAGGATCAAGGACAATCTCAAGATCGCCATTGTCGCGGCTCAGAAGAGGGGCGAACCTTTAGATCACGTGATCCTGTACGGATCTCCCGGGCTGGGGAAGACCACGCTTGCCTACATAATCGCGGCCGAGATGGGAGTCAACATCAAAGTCAGCTCCGGGCCGGCCGTTGAGCGTGCGGGAGATCTGGCAGCTATTCTCACGAACCTTCACGAGGGTGATGTCCTGTTCATCGACGAGATGCACAGGCTTAGCCACACGATAGAGGAGAAGCTGTACCCGGCAATGGAGGATTTCGTCTTTGACATTTTCCTGGGGAAAGGTCCATCCGCGCAGAATCTGCGGTTGAGTTTGCCGCACTTCACCCTTATCGGTGCCACCACCAGATTCGCCCTCGTCAGTCCTCCTCTTCGGGACAGGTTCGGAGTTTCGTATCATCTTGACTTCTACGACGAGGTCTCGATACACACCATCCTGAAGCGGTCCGCAACCATACTCGGTGTGGAGGCAGAGCATGAAGGACTCATGCCCATCGCCCAGCGCGCCCGAGGAACCCCGAGGGTGGCGAACCGTCTTCTTAAGCGAGTGCGAGACTATGCTCAGGTGATGGCGACAGGTGTAATCACTCACGACGTGGCCATTGAAGGGCTGTCAAGGCTGGAGGTAGATTCTGTGGGCCTGGACGATATAGATCACAAGGTGCTACACACGATAACCGAGAAGTTCGACGGTGGGCCTGTTGGACTGGACACTATTGCAGCATCCATCAACGAGGATGCCGACACCATCATGGATGTGTACGAACCGTATCTTCTTCAGCTGGGGTTTATCGAGCGCACCCCTCGGGGCAGAGTAGCCACCCGGCTCGCTTATGAGCATCTGGGTTTGCCTTACAGGAAGGGTCTTCAGCCGCAGCCCGGATTGTGGAATCAGAAGCAGAGCTAGTCGCTAGTTCTGTGGCCTTGCCTGCATCCAGACCGGAACGGCGAAGGCACACAGCGAGAACAGCAGTATCACCCAACCCCACGGCTCAATGCTCCCCCGGCCTACCCAGGTCACCCCTAAGAGGATACACAGCGGAGGGATCAGCAGACTCATTATCTTGTACTTGCGCGGCTTGAGACGGATGAAGGCGATGGTCCCGGCGGCAAGGGCAATGAAACTCATCACTACCCATGGAGCCTTTGACTGAAGCCTTGCCATCCACACATCACTTGTCAGGAATTCGCTTCCTGTGCCGATGGACAAGAACCAGCTGAATATGACCGGCATTGGAGCGAGCATCAGTGATGCATAGAGCCAGTCCCGTCTTGCAGTCTGTTTCATAATGTGGATAAGCGCATAAAGGGCCAACGGGATATAGATCAGGGCCGCTATCCATCCCCAACCTTGAGGAAGGTTTAGCAGCATTATTCCGGTGACAACCACCGGCATGATGTAGTAGCCAAGCCACGGGAAGAGCCATATCGGCTTGCCCCTCTGCCAACCGTAGATCGCTATGCCGACTGTCAGTACCAGCGTAATGGACAGCGCGATAGCGCTTTGCCAGTAGTATGAGGTAAAGAGCAAAGCTACCAGGAAATGAGGCAGGGCACTAAAAACAGCCTCTCTCCAGCTACCCTGAGCGTGTGTCTCGTATACCTGCTGCGCCACCATTTCGGGCGAACCGAGCGACTGTATGGCGACCTTGTATGCCTCTTCTCGGCTCAGCCCCTCCTCCTCCAATTCCCTGACCTTATCCTCGAGGTGCCCGTAAAGCTCATCGGCCACGCCATCTTTGATGAGCTGGTCGATCTTGAGGCTGGCTTTGAATCTGTTTAGATAGTGGCTCGTGTTATCTATCATCGTGCCCCTAGACTGTTTCTGCCTGCATAACTGCCTTCACGGCGGTCGAGAAGTCCTGCCAGGTGGCTAACCGTGCTGCGAGGACCTCCTTTCCCTTCTCAGTGATGTAGTAGTATCTTCTCTGTTGTCCGTTGGCCAGTATCTGCCATCTGCCCTCGATCAGCCCCTCGCGCTCCAGGCGATGAAGAGCGGGATACAGAGTACCCTCCTTGAACCGGAAGTACCCATTACTCCTCTGCTCCAACTCCTTCACTACCTTGTAGCCATAAGTTGGCTCACGGCTGATCAGGCAAAGAAGCAGGGAATCGGTGTTTCCCTTGAGCAACTCACGTCCGTAGTTCATACATGCACCTCACAAGGCACGCCTATCTGATGATCCAATATAGCACTGCCAAATGCGGTTGTCAACGACCGAAAGGACTACCCGACCCGGTTGCTGAGGCAGGCGCTAACGGGTAGAATACGCTGTTGGTGCAGGCAGTGAAGAGGCTCATCGATACTCATGCTCATGTCGACGAGTTGGACGACCACGAGTCGGCCATAACAGAGGCTAAGGCAGCAGGTATCACGGCGATCGTTGCTGTAGGGTCCAGCCACGAATCGAACACCAGGACGCTGGAGCTGTCAAAGAGATATGCGGACTTCGTGTTCCCTGCCCTGGGTCTGCATCCGTGGGCATTAGCGAACCTCGAACCCGGGCAGATAGACTCTTGCCTGCGTTTCGTTGAAGAGAACCTCGCCTCATCGGTCGCGGTCGGGGAGATAGGCCTCGATTACGACAAGAGGGTGGTTAAAGTGGCATCAAAGGATCTGCAGAAGGAGGTGCTGAGAAGACTTCTCGGCATTGCCGGAGACAATGCCAAGCCTGTGATAATCCATAGCAGGTATGCCTGGAAAGATGCGTTACAGCTGGTTCGGGATGCCGGCATAGCGAGGGCTGTGTTCCACTGGTTCACTGGCTTTTCCGGCGTTCTCAAGGGTATAATTGACGCTGGCTATCTCGTGTCGGCCACGCCCGCAGCCGAGTATCATGAGGAACACAGAAGGGCAGTCAGGGAAGCGCCCCTTGAAAGGTTGGTTCTTGAGACTGACTGTCCGGTGACCTACGGGAGGGAGAAGAGGTACAGGTCGAGGCCGGTTGATATACTCAGGAGCCTGAATGCTGTTTCTGAGTTGAAGGGAGTTGACCAGGAAGCAGTTGCGGAACAGACAACGGCCAACGCAGTTGGTTTGTTCTCACTCGGTAGCGCGTTCCAAATTAGGAGGTGAATTCGATGATACAGTCGATAGTTGGCGAAGACAACTTCGAGACCGTGGTTCTCAAGTCGGAGTCGCCGGTCATGGTCGATTTCTGGGCCAAGTGGTGTGCTCCCTGTCTGGCCACCGCTCCGGTGCTTGAGGAACTGGCGGATGAGTACGCCGGCAAGATAGAGTTCGCCAAGGTGGATGTGGATGCTAACGGCCCGCTGGCTGCCAAGTACGGGATCACGTCCATTCCCACTTTGCTCATATTCGAGGGCGGTCAGCCCGTCCAGCAGGTCACCGGCTTCAAGCCCAAGCAGGAACTCAAGAAGGTGTTGGACGGCGTCCTGGAGGGATAGACTCAGATCTGCCGTTGTGTGCCGGCATCTGACAGTGCAGTCTACGTGGTCAAGAAGACAGGACGGAAGTCGAACTGGTCCGGCAGAAGGGCAAGCAGCAGGGGGAGACCTCCGACGAAGAAACTGGCTACTGCCGACGCGTTGATTGCTTCTTGCACGGCAGGGTTGTACACACCCAGGACAACCAGCACGGCGGCGCACAGCAGGCCGCCAATGAAGACCCCGACCACGAGACCTCCAATTCTATCCAGCCATCCCAGCATGGCCAGATGAGCAAGCCTGGAGACGAACCAGCCTGCGACACCGGCCACGACAATGGTAGACGCCAGGATGATTACATAGGCCAGTATCCTGGCCCAGGTGGCCTCGTCGGGCGTGAAGACCGCTGCGAGACCTCCGTAGAAGCGACCCGCCAGAGCTATTCCCCCTATCAACCCGGCCAGACCGAAAGCCATTCTGATCAGCCCATTTCGCAATCCGGTAAAGCCAACCAGTGCCGCAACAATGATTATGACTATGTCCAACCAGTGCATGTTACACCTCTTTCACCTACATTATGATAGCATAAGCTGGCGGTTCGTAAATCTGCCGCCGCCTCTGCTCTAGGGACTGAGTGCCTGGACGATGGCCGCTCTGATCCCCTCCCTAGGTGCCTCGTAACCCCAACCTATCTCGTGGCCCTCTACATAGATCCCCCGTGAGATCTGATGACGAAGGAGAACTGCTCGATCGTCAGCGCAGTATTCGTTGAGTACCACCGAATCTCCGAACTCGGCAGCTACCTCCCTCACTCGCTGCGCCTCCATGTCGCTTGTTTGACAGAACGTATTCCAGAACAGGTCGATCACCACTCTTCCCGGTATCGGTCTGAACCTGTAGTCCGGCCTCAGCAGGGTTGGTGCCTGGACGCCCCCGTCCAGCGTCTTCCATAACAGGACGGCCGCACTCTTAGTCTCGGAGGATTCCCACCGGGCCTGCGCACATTCTACGAAACCGTTAGCCTCAAAGAAGCCGGCCGGCATGAACCAGAAATCGTGGCGATATCCTATCGTCACGATCCCCTTTTGTCCCTGCCGCCGGGCCTCTTCCTCAGAGGCGTTCAGCAGTGCCTTTCCCGCTTTTTGACCGTTGCTCAGCACATACAGACAGGGGATCACAAGCAGGTGATGCCCCAGCGGCCCCCACGGAGAGCACTCTATAGGGATAGCGTACAGGAAGCCCGTGTGACTACCGTTGATGGTGGCGACCTTGACGCGCAACCCCTTCTCGTGCAGCTTCTGCAGCCAGGAAAGCCGCCTCCGGGCACACGCGTCTATCTCCTCCGACTCATCGACGTGTGTGCATGTGCCTACGAAGTACTCATCTTTAGTCTCCATGTCGCGAATCTCGATCAACGGCTTCATCCCGTCCAGTATAGCACTTCCAGCTTAGCAGACTTCGGCATGGCCAACGAACCCGGCGAGTAACCCTAGAACAGACTGATGGGCGAGGCAGCGGAGGTCCAGTCTCCACTCATAGATCCAGCCTCATAAGGGGAAACTCGCTGTCATCTCTGTGCACGAGGAGTTTCCCGCAGCTTCCAAAGTCCCTTAACGTTCTCCGGAGCCAGGCAATCTTCTTCGAGAACATCTCTTCCTTGCATACGGTTGCCGGATCGACACACTCTTCGGGATGCTCCCAGTAGATGCAGTATTTGCAGCTGAAGGGATGCCCGGACCACTCCAGGGAGTCATCCAGATTCTGTTCGGTGAGATCCACAATCTCGATGTTCATCTCTGTCTCATCTTCCTCACACTCATATCCTCAGGTCAAATTCCCATGCAGGCACACCACCGCCCGGCAGTCGCCGGCCTCAATCAACGTGCCATCAGAAGTCGGCTACGATAACACCAACGATCGGATGTATCTGCTCGACCTGCACCCGGGCTCCCGTCTGCTCGAGGCAGTATCGCAGGTACTGCATCCGGGAAGGGAAATCGGTGTCTCCAGCATCGTAGCCTGCTTCATCGAACCGGTCACGATGCCTGTCCGGGTCGTCGAAGAACATGATGTCGCCTATCGCCATACGCCCGGGGCGATGCAGTAATCCAGTCAACTCGAGCAGGCTCTGCTTCTTCATGGGATCTGGCAGATGATGGAGTGAGTACACGGCCAGGACCTTCGTGATCCTGTACACCGAAAGGTCGAGTTCGGCGCAGGGATCCTCGAACGCACCGTAGGAGAAGACCACATTCTCAACGTGCTCCGTTTCGGACTTGATCCGGGCCAGTTCGAGGCTTGTCCTGCTGACATCGATGCCTATCACCTGCCGGCACATTCGGGCAGCAGCAATGGCGATATCTCCGGTGCCCGTCCCAACATCGAGCAATGCATCATCGGGGCGTAACGCCAGCTTCTCGACCGCCACCCGACCGGCCAACGCGGGAATGGTCGTTAAGGTTTCTCCGGGATCATCGCCGCTGCCGCCGTCTGCGCGAGCTATGTCGTCGAATAGTCGAGCGACACGTTCTCTGTCATAATCGACCATCTGCCTGTCTCACTCTCATTTTGTCACTGCGTCCATGTGTCTTGGGTCAGTTCGGGCGGATGGGACTGGAGGTGGTGCTCATGCAGCAACCACCTCTGCCATTCCTTCTCAAATGTGTGGGGATCCTCACCAAGCGTCGCGAGTACGTCTCCATCCCGGCACTGTCTCACGATCCGTGCTATCGTGGCGCCGCCGAAGACCTTCTCGATGAACATGACGATCGTCCAACCCCAGGCGTAGCATAGCTCGACATCTGCCTGGATTTCGCTGATGGACGGAACACGTCCGAGCCTGATTCCATCTATGACCGGCTGTCTGAACCGGAACTGGTCTGCATGCCTCCATTGTCCCGACAGGTATGCTGCCAGTCCCTCGCTCCACCATCGTGGAGCGGCCTCAATGTCAGGTGACAGGTGCTCTTCAAGGACGTGTACAAGTTCATGAACCACCAGACGTCTGTATTCGTCTGCATCGTAGGAATATGTAGAATGCTGCTGATAAGCGGAAGGAGAGAGGAACACAATATCGGTTCTCTGAGGCTGTGCAAGCCTTCCGGGATTTGAAGGCACCTCTATGTCCACGCCGAGCAAATGTACGACCAGACGGTCATACTCGCTTCTGCTGGGGCCCAATATCGCCCTGACAGGTGTGGGTAAAGGCTGTCCAATACTGAAGCATTCCTCCAGGAAGGCATACGCCTCTGACAGAACAGCAAGCGTGACCTCTGCATAGCGCCGGTCCGCGCCCGTGTACCGGACTTCTATGTTACCGCTACGGACTTCGATGTAACCGTCCAGCATCCGTTTCCTCGTGATCGCGTCTGCGTCAGGTTTCACATGCCGCAGATGCTCAACCAGCCATCAGACCAGCTCACTCATCTTCTCCATGAAGCCATCTCAAGCCACACGGCCATCCTTGCTCCGACATGTCAAGGATGGAACGGTAGTATTTGTTGATCCCGACCACCGTGTAGTCATAGGCCGTCGCCTCCCAGAGGAAGTAGTTTGAGATGGCAGCCGCCCGAAACTGGCCCGGAGTTGTATACGGAGTCGACTCTCCTCTGGAGTGCTGCTCAATGAGGTCGGTGTCGTTCATCAGATCCCAGGTGGATGCGGGACTGCCGCCCGAACGGCTATACAGAACGTCTGTCAACGGATCCACCGCGCCCCAGACTCCAGTCCGAAAGACCTCCATGATCACGTGCCCGCTGTAGGGCTTCTCAGTATCAACCAGGTAGACTATTCGAGCGGGATAACCAGCCACCTGACAGAGCGCACAGCCCGCCCTTGACACATCCGCGCACCAGTCGGACCCGCGGGCAATAATCTCCTCCTCGGTGCCGCCTATCTGGACCGAATCAAGGTCCTGACAGGCTTTGCCCTGCAGGCGGGCGGTAAACCGCACAATCGCCGCGATGCGCTCCTCATCGGAATTGCCGGCCGGGAATATCCTGTCTATCCAGTACTCCAGTTCAGGCCTTTCACCCCTGCGGTAGAGACTCCTTTCCGGAGTGTACTGGCTATAGAGATAGTCGGCTGTCTCTGTGCACAGCCGTACCATGTTCTCCATCAGGACCTGGTCAACTGAGCCAGGTGCGTGCGCGTCATTCTCCAGCATGACCCTGTAGGCCGGCCCAAACTGGGCGAGGCCCCGGTAGATCGAAACGTCAAACCTCCTACTCATTCCCATCCTGTTCTTCTGTCACCTTCATCAGGTGGAAGAGCCTGTTGTGGGCAGGCGGGCGGATGCCGTCAGGCGTAAGTCTTATGGTCTGGATGTTACACAGAGCCAACTGTCACTCCAGCCCGTAGACCAATCTCGGTCCCAGGTACTGAGGGAATCGGTCCAGCAGACCCCGGCGGACAAGATAGCACATGTGGCAGGCGTCGATGTAACCCTCTTCGTGCTGGACCCTGTATTCTCTGGCCAGGAGCGCAGGGCCCCCGTTGACCATGGGTCCGCAGATAGGGTGGGACTCCGCATCATAATCCTGTGCTATCTGCGATAGCGGTACCTCCCACATATCGCCCATGCTTATCCCCTGGCAGATGTGCACATTTCCATATGCATCGAGGTGCACCCTCCTGGGATGTCTGAGGTCTTCATAGGGACACTCCGTCAACTCCTTCCAGGATCTCAGGGGGAGGCCTGCTGCCAGTTTCTCAACCGCCCTACCTCTGAACATGGAGGAGCCACCGACCACCGGTTCTCCGATCTCCTGCTCTCTGTCTGGTGTTACTTCAACCGTGGGGCTGTCGATGCAGATAGATGCGGACGGCATGCCCAATCTGATTGCGGCGTCCATGGCATTCCTGGCAGGAGCCGTGTCGCTGTCTTCGGAATGAAACGCGTCATCGCTTATGCTCATGTCTGACAGTCCCAGATCATGCAGCGGCCTGAGCCATAACTCGGCATCGCTCGGTGATGTCGCCCAATACGCATTGGTGACTATTCCGGTCTTCAGACCCATCTCAGCGGCCATTCTCACGCCCTCAAGCATGAGGGGATAGAAGAGAAACGGTTCGCCGCCTTCGAAGTATACCCGCTCCAGCGTCTTGATCCTGGCGAGTTCGCTGAACACTTTCTCAATCTGGTGGAGTGTGAAAGTTCCCCGGGCCCTCGGGCTGCTGTAGACGAAACAGTGATCGCATTCTGAGTCACACTTGTAGCTCAGCAGAAAATGTACTCCCGTTAGCATGTTCATCACTCCTTCTGATTCGGTCTAGCCCTGGTCAAGGCATCCTGCAAACAACGGAGACCGCTGGAGAATCCCATGTCAGCCCGGCAAACCGCAGACACGTTGACACGGGGCGCCTCAGTCATCTTCTGTGCATCAGAAAATACTCATCTTCCAGCATACTCATGATTATGTGATTGGCGTATTTTCCGTCGATCATGGCATTGTCTCTCATGATCCCGTCTTGCCGAAACCCAGCCTTCTTGAAACACCGGATCGCCCTATGATTGAAATCGCTCACTGTTAGCGACACCTTGTGAATGCGTTTGTGTTCAAAGAGGTGCTTAAGGAATAGGCGGATGGCCTCGGTCCCATATCCCGCTCCCCAATACTCCTCTTCTCCGATAAGAATGCCCATAACTGCGCTTCTGATATCGGTACGATAGCTATGGTACAGGATATCACCAATCAGCTTGCCTTCGACGGTTTCGATGACAAATCTCTCTGTATGTTCTGACCATTCTGTTCTCTCCTTGTGGTGTTCCTCTCTAAGCTCTTCCAGAGACTTGCTAGGATGGGGGTTATCGTCGGCATAGTACATCACCTCAGCCTTGTTCCACCATTGAACGACAATCGGAAGGTCTGCTTCCTCTATAGCACGAATCATGATTCTATCTCCTTGAAGCATACCACAGTGTCCTTTCAGATGATGTCACCTAACTGCTCCGGTATGGCTGCAGGTGCGGACCGTAGCGAGGTTATCGGAATGAGCATAGCGAGTCGCAAATTCGTTGCCGAACGACCAGCAGAGGCAGCTCATCCTTCATCTGCCACTACGGCTCGTACCGTCTTCTCGTTGTTCAGCAGCACTTCTGAAAGGCTCAAGACCTCTCTCTTGTCTAACCGGTCCACATCGTCTGCCATCTCATCGAAGTCTCTGTACCTGAGGTCGGGATTGCCAGCAACGAATCTGAGCAGGCCTCGCTCCCCGCCTTCCTTCATCTTCCAGATGTCCAGCAACCTGGTCTCTCTGGCGAATCTGAACTCGTGCCCATCTATTCTCAAATCCTGGAGAAGAGACCATAGACTCCTATCTATTATTGCGGTGTCCTCCATTGAATCGGCTCCAAAGTACAGGAGTAATCCACCGCAAGAGGGTGTCCATTCCAATCGGGAACCAACTGTGTAGGTGTGCGTGCTGAATTCATCATCCCACAGCTTTGATAGTGGATGATTGCCGAGGATAACGCTCAGGATTTCCCATTCAGGCCCGTACTCAGGTATCCTGAATCCATAGACCACCTCCGCCTTTCTCATTCCTTCTCTCTTTACGAAAACCTCCCTCTGATCCCGGCCGCTCTTGGTGGCCTTCGGGATCGCGCCCCTCGCCGGGATCTCGGCATCATCAACAAGTTTCCCCACCTCATCTCTTTGGACGTCTCCATGCACCACCAAGAAGCTGTTTTCACCGTGATAGTATCGTCTGTGCCAATCCAGTACGTCTCGTTCAGTAATCAACTTCAGTTCATCCTCAGTGCCCAGGCTCGACAGAAAATCCCAGTTGAACAGCATGCTCTTAGCCCATTCGTGTGCCAGTTCCCACGGTGTGAAGTCGGCCTCCTGGATGACTGCAGTGATGATCTTCTCGTGCTTTTCCCCTTCCAGCCTGTCTTGATCAAATGTTGGATGGTAGATCAAGGATAGAAGGGTGGGAAGAACCCTGGTGAAGGCCTCATTCGTTGATGTGAAGCAGAAGAGAGTGCATTCGGGGAGGCTCATTCCATCCAGCGATACCCCATACTCAGCAGCTTCGCTGTCGGGTCTCGGGTGGCGTTCATTGCCGAGGAATACGGCGTGCTCGAGAAGATGAGTGATCCCTCTCTCACCGGGTCTCTCGTGCCGCCAGCCCGCCCTTATGCCGATTATCGTGTGGACAAGCTTCTTACCGTCTTCTGTGATGACCAGTTGCTCCATATTGCATCTCTCTGTGATCACTCAGTGGAGTATAAGTGAAGCACATGCCAGCCTGCTCTGTCCATAGCCATGCTGCTTCGGCCTGTACAGGGTGACCCCAGGAGTAGTCCAACGGGCTAAGGTCCTCATGAACCGAGCCTGTCCTACGCTTCACCACATTCAACTATGTAGTCGCAGTAAGAGCACAGCCACGATGGGCACTTCGGAAGCTCCAGGGCCGTCCTTGCTCCTTCCAGCAGTTCCACCCTTTGTATCGCCTCTCTCCTGATAGCATCAAGGCTTCTGAAGGTCACATCATAGACCATCAGCTTGGCGTCATCCTTCGGCACCTTGACATAATAAGTGAGTAGTCTTCCACGAACGTGGTCGGTCAGGGCACACTCGAACCCGAGACGGAGGAAATAGTGAGGGAATGTACGTGGCAGGCGCTCTCTCTCCACCAGCGATGAGAATTTCGGGTCTCGCAGGATGATCGGCATGTTGTGCCATATCTGAACAAGATCTGCCAGTGGTGCATGCCGGACGGGAATCCTCTGGGTCTCACCCGGGGCACCATAGCGCAGTGAGTCGCGGAGTGCATCGACGAAGCCCCGTTCATCCAGGGTGCGGAGGTACTCCTCCTTCTGTTCACGCACTTGTTCAGCGAGGGCCGGTTCTTGCTGTTTCAGTCGTTCGAAATACGCCTTGCGCGGAAAGACGATGTCGTTGATGCGCAGCGCGGGTGGTGGCTTCGCGCCGGCCATCCTGTCAATGAGCCGCTGCCCTGCGGTGCTATCGACGTACACTTCTGCTGCCAGCGCAGCTATCTCGTGACCTTGCTTCACCGTTGTAGTGTGGCAGTCGCAGACGCTGGAGTAGTCGCACTGCCTGTGCAACCATGGACACGCAGGGAGATTGCCGGGCTCGTTTGAGATCAGTGCCTCGAGGAGAGCATCCCGCCGGCGCCGCATCTCTACCCGAATCGACTCCAGATCAGGGAAGGTCACATGATAGACCAGTAGAGGAGGCGAGGCAGACATTTCATCCGCCTGCCGCTGATATACGATGATCTCTCCCTCGTTGGCGCCCACCATGGCGCAGTACATACCCAGTTGCTCGACATAACTCGGTCTCTGCTTAAGCAGCTTCTCCGTGTCCACGGGGGTGGATGTGGTCTTGACTTCCACAGGTATCCTCTCGTATATGTCGACCTTGCCGACAACACCATCGGCCTCTATGAACTGCTCCAGGTATTGCTCGCTCGATACGGCCGACCCGAAGGTCTTATGGAAGCCGGTACCCGCCCACATAAGCTGTTGTTTCTCCAGAGGAGGAACGATTTCGGGGTGCTTCCTTCTGAAGTAAGCCTGCTTCAGATTGGTGAGATCGGTGACTGAGACGCGATATGGAGGTCGACGGGTCTTCAGGCCCTGCATCAGGGCATCCTTGACCGAACGGTTGGCCTCGATCCTGGACACGAACGAGGCGATATCGAACTCAGCCATTGCTCCTTCCCATGTTAGTTCAGTCCACGGGTGGAGGTCAACCAGCATGGCTGAGCACTATCTGGGGTTATGCCGCCATGTATGCAGCCTCCTATTATCCGTGCGCACTTAACATGTTACATGTGCTGTACCGCAGCGCACAAGGGGTTGTTGTCATCTGCCTGAGCGCTCTGTAGAATGACGTCGTCCCTGCATAAGGTGTGCTAGGAAGCGGATGTTATCTGGAGTATAGCTATAGCCCAGATGAAGACAATAGACGGTTCGGCCAGGTCAGGAAGCGGGACCATAGTTCGTCATGCCGTGGCCCTGGCCAGTCTGCTGGGCAGGGAAGTGAGAGTAGACAACATCAGGGCCGGCCGACCGAAGCCGGGACTCAGGGCGCAGCACCTGAAGTTCGTCCAGGCCTGTGGGGAGATCTGCAGAGCCGAGATACGAGAGGCCTCGTCTGGATCGAGGCAGATCACGTACATGCCCCGTGAGAGGTTCCAGGGAGGTGACTATACCTGGGACATAGGGACGGCAGGCTCGACGACCATGATGGCCCAGGCTCTGCTGCCGATCGCCTGCTTTGCCGGGAGTCCCTCCCGATTCAGACTGAAGGGCGGTCTCTTCCAGGATTTTGCCCCATCAGCCTATCACATGAAGTTCGTCCTGCTGCCGTTGCTCGGGCTGATGGGTATAAAGGCCACGCTTGACATAATACAACCCGGCTATGTACCGAGGGGTGGAGGGATCATCGAGATAGGAGTCGAGCCAGTAGAGAAGCTAGGTCCGCTTGATCTCACCGAGCAGAGAGAGATCATCAACATCGAGGGGATGTCCCTTTCTTCACATCTCAAGGAGAAGGGGGTTAGCCGGAGGATGGCAAAGGAATGCCGGAGTGCGCTGCAGTCTCACGGGTACGACTGCCGTATCCAGGAGATCGAGGACGACAGTGCGCTGCAGGAGGGAGCTGCCCTGGCGATATACGCTGAGAGGAGCACGGGCGGCCGTATTGGGTTCGATCGGGCGGGGAAACCCGGGAGAAGCTCAGAATCGATCGGTCGATATGTAGCGCAGGGATTTCTGGAGGATGTGGACACCGGTGCAGCAGTTGACAGATATGTGGCTGACCAGCTCATAATCTATGCGGCACTGGCGGAGGGCATCACCAGGTATTCAGTGCCCTGCATCACCGATCACATTGACACAAACCTGTGGCTGGTCGAACAGTTCCTTGGAGCAAGAACGAGGATCAACGAAGGTGCTCTAGAGATAGAAGGGGTCGGCTTCAGATAAAGGGTGGCGGTTGGGTAGTGGTCGGGGTTACGGTTCGGCTCCGATGCTGAGGTGTTTGGCGACCCCGAGGGG
>SL_5KL_010_SEDDRAFT_10000149_pt1 | contig 41819 bp, 35 predicted proteins | sample SodLakKL_010_SED_FD_9118 | JGI IMG/M metagenome (IMG submission 9118)
GGTTTCGTCTCCTTCTATATCGATCATATGGATATTGACCGTATAACCGTCTCCGTCTTCTTCTATCGATAGTTGTGGGGGAGCCCTTATTATCGACTGCTCTTCTTGTTCTAGCAATATCGCACCATTTTGATAAACGATAGTCTGCTCTTCGAAATATCTGTTTCTAGCTTCCAATGATAATAAACCACTGCTTGAAAAGCTTCGACCTCCGAATGATAGATCCATACCTCCGTCGTCCGGAAGTAACCTAAGAACGCCTGTACTACGGGCTGCGAACAATGGAACTCCTTCAGCACCTAATGTAACAGTGGAATACATAGGATAGTCTTTATGACGATTGATCGCAAGGGTATCTATAGTCCCCTTTATCTGAGAAAATTGTCCCATTGCATTATCGACATGATAAGCTTCTTTATCTTCCATCCATATCGGCACATACTGTTGAGTGATGAGAGATAGTAAACTAAGGAAGACTAAAAGAGCCATTATGGTGCCCACAGTTGTCGCGACACCCTCATCAGATTCTGATAAATTCTTTCTTCTTCGGCACCGTTTTCTATCTATATTATCCATCTAAACCACCATCTTATTCTTCTAAATCTTCTTTGACCATATCCATAACACCCTTTTTGTCTCTGTAATAGGATGATATGATATGGGCAAATTCTTGATAATTATTAATATCGTTTTTATCCATATACTCTAAGACCATCTTTCTACGCTTGACTTCACGTTCCATCTCTCTAGAGGTCCAATTCTTTGATTCACCTACTTTACTGTAAACGTAGCTATGACCACTGTAGTTGAAAGAATCGTCTGCAGGATTCCAAGTATATGCTTTGTTGGTTATCAATTCATTAGTATCAGGATCAACCCCGACAATCTCTGTGATGGCTTTGACCCTTCTTACCATCTTAGTCCCTACTTTGACCTTAGCCTGCAATAATACTATATCCAGGGCACCAACAAGATTTCTTGGTAGATTGATAGGATCGTTCTCCATTCTATTTACCATGGTCTGAACATCATCTGCATGAAATGTCGTATAGGCACTCTTACCGGTAGCCATCGCCTGGAAAACAACATACGCCTCTTCACCTCTTACCTCCCCGACCATCATGTATTGTGGTCTTTGCCTTAAAGCCGCTTGAAGAAGTTGGAACATGTCTATCTCTCCGGCTCTTTGACCGGATTCATCTGTCTCACCGAAACCACTACGAGTCAATAGAGGTACCCAGTTATCATGAGGGAGATTAAGTTCTCGAGTGTCTTCTATACTCACGATCTTCATCTGTGGTGGTATAAATAAAAGTATAGCATTGAGCGTAGTAGTTTTGCCTGATGCTGTTCCCCCACATACCAACATGGATTGGGCGTTTTCTATAGCTATCCATGCATATGCCATCATCTCTGGATTGAATGTCTTAAAATGAACTAGATCGATGGGGGTGAAAGGATCCTCTTCGAAACGTCTAATCGTGAATGATGAACCCTTCTGGGTCACATGCGTTCCCAAAGTTTCTTGGAGCCTTGATCCATCTGGCATTGTAGCATCAAGCATGGGATCTGACACCGATATATGTTTTCCACTCCTTTGGGCAAGCCATACTACAAAATTGTCTAACTCCTCCGCAGAGTCAAATATTATGTTAGATTTCATAGATCCATACTTTCTGTGGTAAACGTATATCGGTATGCCTACGCCATCGCAGGATATATCTTCTGGATCTACATCTTTCATCACGACTTCCATAGGACCAAATCCGAGGAAATCTCTTCGTACGTAGTACATTATCCTCTTTTCAGATACCTCTCTAAGATTTATATCGAGGTCATTAAAGATCTTATTTACTTTTAATTTGAGATGATCTTCTCTTTCTTTTTTTGTTTCAGCTTCCACCATCTCAAATTCTTCTATCAATTTATTTTTTACAGTTTCTAGAACAGCTTCTTCATCCTCATTCAATGTAGGTTCGATTACCTCGTATATGTACTCATTTGAAGTGTTATCGTATTTTATCCTAACGTATGAATATGGTTCCTCGACTGAATTTATTTCAATCTCTTTCATATTCTCATCAGCGAGTTTAGGTATCTTCGTTATCTCTTTATCGATATCTGATTCCTTGTCATCGATATCACGAGGCATATAGACTTTTTTTGCTTTGTTATTTATAGTAAAGGAAAGCAATTTTCTTTGTATTTTATCTCCTATTGCAGACATATTTATCATCTCACGCCATCAATTCTATACCACCGAACATTATCCTCAATGCGACAAAACCTATTAGAGTCAATATAAAAGTATGTTTCATACCTTCTGCAAATTTACCTGTTTGAAGCACTCCAGCTACAAGTCCATCTCCTATACTGTGTGCGAACACCGCAAGTGTAAAGATGAATCTTATCGTTGGGATGATATCTACCTGTATCTCGGCACCACCCATCCCTCCACCTGCCATCTCATCTATCTCTTCAGCTCCCTCAACTTGTTGAACTTCTCCTGCCTCGGCCATCTGGGCGAGGAATTGGGTGTTAAGTATGATTATGACTACGATAAATACTGCAAATGATATATATATGACAGCTAGATAGGATGTCATTGCGATCCTCTGTTCATCTTCTGAAAGATGTACTTGCTTCGTATCCTTGGAAACCATACCTAGGACATCAGCAACGTTTCCTCCAGCATCATGGGCTTTTATGATTATCGCCACAACTCTGTTCACTAGCGGCGTATCCACCCTTTGAGAGAACAGTTCTAAAGCCTGAGATGCAGGTATACCCCAATCTATCTGAGCCGCCATCTTCTCTATCTCAGGGGTCAATTTACCATATCTACCTGACGCTGAAACGACTATCGCATCAGCTAGAGTCATACCGAATCTTCCAGCTTCTGCCACATCTCTCAAAAAGTCGGGCAATCTTCTCTCGATCTGTTTGATCTCATTCTGTTTATAACTAACATAAAAACCAAAGGGACCAAAGAAAGACATTGTCGCGATCATTGCCCAGTCTATAGGTTCTAGCGGTATAGGGGCTGCATCGAGTATGTTGAGAATCATAACAAAGAGCATCGCTCCTCCAAGAACAGCTGATATGATGAATAACTCTCTCGATCTACCCAGACTCATCATCTTTTCGAAACTGGTTTTTTCTTTTTTTCGTGGCATATTATCATCAGTCCTGGTTAATCAACCAAATTATAAATATAAACCCAGCTTGTGCACCGGGGATCATTATGCCTACAACGCCATAGAGTAAAGGTATAGGATCTCCTCCACCCATACCTCCCATAAGTGCCATTATAGCCATTATCACTACAAGGAATAGAGGGAATGCTACTACGACTGTAACGAAGCTTTCTGCCATCATTCCCAATGTTTCCATTTTCTGCTGAACAACTAATTTTCTCTCATCTTGATACTCCTGTAGTTTACTGGTGAAATACGGTTTCAATTTACCACCGGAGCTAGAAGTGGTTATAACACCCTGGATGAAATCCCTGAATTTTTCAGAGGGTGTTCTATCTGCAGCTCTTTGGAGAGCTGTTAATATATCTATACCGAGTAATTCAGTATCCCTCGTTATCCAGTCAGCTTCTTTTTGAACCTCACCGTAAAGAGGCTGTTTTGAAAGTTCTTTGAAGATCAAATCTATATTAATATTGGCGGAAGACATAGAAGCTATAAAGCTCATTGCATCGGGTAACTTTTTATCTATCTTTTTACCTCTACTACTGGCCTTCATGCCTGGTGTTGCCATAAGTCCTGCATAAGTCACAACAGGAGCTATTACTGCTACTAAAGCCCCGGCACCAAATAGTAACCATCCGACATCGAGGAAAGCGTCCAATACAGGTCCGATGAATATGCCTGCGATCCCTCCTCCAACCAGTGCTAGTATAGTACTCATCCATACAAATGCTATATATTCTTCCGGCCGGATCTTCATGTGAGCAGCTAAAAGATCATCTTCTAAGTCTTGATTATCTATCCCTTTCTTTTCAACTACAGGCCCCATGATCTTCCAGCAGAATTTTTGATAAGGTGATAGATCAAGATATTCTGGAACAGCGGATTTTGGTAGTTTAACGATATGAGGGCCATATTTTTCTATCATATCGCTAGGTTTTGCTCTTTTTGTTTTCAGAAAACTATCTTTGCTGACCCTTAGTTTATCGAAGGTGTCCTCTATCTCAACCATCAGTCTTCACCTCTTATCCATGCTAGTGTTTCTTCAGGTTCTTTATAATAAGAGGTTACAATCTTGGAAATTTCCCTGTAATCTACCATATCCTTTTCGAACATATATTTGATAACTTCTATGCGATTATTGAACTCCTCATTCATCTCTTCCTGAGTTAGATTCTTCATCTCTGCGATAGTATCAAAATTAAAACTATGTCCTTTATATGTGTAGTTATCTGTCTTCCGATCCCAATCAAATACGGTATTAGTGACCAATTCGTCACTTTCAGCTTCGAACATCACCAATTCTGTTATCTCTTGTATACGTCTGACTTCCTCTCCATCAATCCTAGCAAATGTCTGTATTATCACGAATGAAAGGGCAGTCAACAAAACCCTAGGACAATTGATAGGTGGATTTTCTAAACGATGGACCATGGATTCTACAGAGTCAGCGTGCATTGTACTGTATGTAGTGTGGCCCGTTGCCATTGCCTGGAACATCGTATGGGCCTCTCTTCCTCTAACCTCTCCTACGATGATATAATCAGGTCTTTGTCTTAAGGCGTTACGAACTAGGTCATACATCGTTACTTCGCCTTGACTTTTACCCCCTTTCTTATCGCCGGAACCGGTTCTAGTAGTGCTTGGTATCCAATTCTCATGAGGGAGATTTATCTCTCTAGTATCTTCAAGAGAAACGATCTTAAGGCTAGGTGGGATGAAAAGTGTAGCACAATTGAGTGTCGAAGTTTTACCTGAAGCAGTCCCTCCAGCGACTATCATCGACATACCGTTTTCAACCATCAACCACATATATGCAACCATCTCTGGTGATGCTGTATTGTATTTAATCAACATAATAGGTGTGAAAGGTTCCTCTTTGAATCTTCTTATGGTGATAGAAGATCCTCTGGTGGACACTTCTTTTGCGTATGTGGCCTGAACTCTGTGTCCCTCTCCTGTTGTTCCATCCAAAATTGGAGTTGAAACGGAAACCTGTTTTCCACATCTCTGACCTAGCTGTATGATGTAGTTATTAAGCCTTTGTTCCTCTACGAAACGTATAGTTGTCCTTATAGATTCATACTTTGAATGATATATGAAAATAGGTATATCTATACCATCACACGAGATATCCTCTACATGTTCATCACTCATAAGGATATCCAATGGGCCATATCTAACGTAATCTCTGACTATGTAATATATGATCCTCTTTTCGGATTTTTCTGGTATGTTAATAGTTCTACTTCTTATAAAACTCTCGACACTTTCTCTTAGAAATTCTTCCTTATCCTTATTTTTCATACTCTCCCAATCAAAGGTGAGGGTTCGATCTAAAGTGTCTCTTATCATTTTAAGTGTTTTTTTCTCCTTCTCCGTCAAAGATGGTTCGATGGCCTCGTATAGATATTCTTTTTTATCATCATCATATATTATCCTAGCATAACCATAAGGTTCTCTGATCGGCATGATCTCTTCTACAGACCAACTCTCTTTATCTACTTCAGGTATCCTAGTGTATTCTGATATCCATTTTCCCTCTCCTGATAGTATCTGTTCCTCTATCTTTTCCTGAGATTTTGGTACCATTATCTTTCTTGGTTCTTTATCTTTTCCCATTGCAGAATTAAAAAAATTTGAAATTTTATTCAATGGATTCACCTTATTATTTTGAACACCACTTTTTCCCGTTTCATCCATCAGGACCACACCCTGCAATAAATACACGACTGTAAAAGAACTTTTCCCTTATATTTTGAAATTTTCTTATGAGCTATGTACATGTAAATCTGGAACAAAAATTAGTAATTTTCAATATTTAAAACTATTGTTCCAATACTAAAGTGAAATCCTTTATAGACTCGATATGACACCTATGTTCTATTCTCACCAGTCCATGCTTTGATATCCTCGATGCTCTTTTCCGGCCCTCTAGCGAAGATCACATCATTTGCTTTAAGTTTTAAGGTTTTACTCGGTCCATAAGCCCAGGAATCCTTTCTACGGACGGCTATCACCTTCATACCTATCTTTGTTTCCATCTTGGTTTTTTCTAAAGTCTTACCGTCTAAATAAGATCCCTTTTTAATTATCTTTTTGACCATGATCTCATCGGATTCTTTCATGCTTTTCTTTACTACAGGATGAAGCTCGATATCTCTTAGGACAACATCAGCTATGTCCAACGCAGCATCTGCAAATCGTTCTATAGAATCTGCCATCCTAAGCGCTACTTTACCCCTTTCTATGTCTCCACCCTTTTCACAACTCTTAAAAATATTATCTGATATATTTTCATATAGTTTATTTATTTTATCTTCAAGTTCCATTACCTCCTCGGCGATCTCTCTATTTTGGAATAGAACTGATGAATAGGCTAGATCAAGCATGAGTTCAGATATGTTCTTCATATCAATGAGGTCTTCTTCTATCTTTTTCATCTTATCAACTCCTTCCATTCTCTTTTAGCTAGAGCCATATCATCGAGGATTTTATACCCTTCTTCATTACCGCTGACAACTAAAAGGTCTCCCCCTCGTATATGGTTGTCTCCATTGGGCCCGTATATCCAGTAACCTCTTCTTCTTAAGGCAATTATTCTAACACCTGTTGCAGATTCCACGCCAAGTTCCCCGATCTTCTTATTCACCATACTTGAAGAATCAGCGACCCTTAGGATCTTGATTTTTTCGTCTGCCTTATCGAATATATGGGGGAGCAAAGATTTAGCCTCTTTTTCGAACCTGAGTAATTTGACCATATCTTCTGCGGCGTCGGATATCTTTTCAGCAGATGATGCTATCTGGAGCAATCCACTCAATTGCTTTGCATCTTCGATGTTCCTTGCACCTAACATAGTTTTCAATCTGATCAGATACATCATCTTGTCCATCTCTGATTCAATATGACGTACCTCTTTAGCAAGATCTTGACTTCCATAGACCACTGCAGCATAAGCTAGGTCAGCGATTAGTTCGGAATAATCTTTCATCTCTGTCAGAAGTTCTCTCACGTTCTTTTCCTCATATCTTAGAACCTCGTGTTCGAGGTCTTCATCTTTAGGGATTTTTTTCAATTTATCACCACCAACCATACCATTGCAAATATAGAGATTATACTTAAAAGGTCTGCTAGTGTAGTTAATACCGGGATAACTATATTATCTGGATCTAATCGCTTCTTATAGGAGATCAGTGACACCGTGATAGTGATGATCATCGTACCAACGGTTGTTATCACACCAGCACCTAATATTACCAATATTAAGTTCAATGCAGTAGTACTTAGATCGATAACTGCACTAGAAACAGCAACACCTAGTGCCACTGTTAAAAAAGTGATGAGACCCATAAGTAGAGTGATGAACATGTTTTCAGTAAGTTCTTTATCTTTGATATGGGCCTCGATATAACCTGAGTGAAATCCTGAACTCACCCTAGAGGCCAATACACATCCGAGGTTTCCTCCAAGGTCATTCATCAAGGGAACTAAAAATAAGAAAACAGGGAATGTCAGCAGATATTCCTCAATAGAATGTAATACTTGACCACCTAGTATACCGATGAAAGCCATCAAGATCAATAATGGTAAACTCTCCTTTACGATCTTTTTCCATTCATATCTCAGAGTATCGCACCCCCAATGAAATATGCGAAGAAGAAAAGAACGAGCAAAGTCAGCACATCTCCAACAGTCGTCAGGGCTGGACCGCTTAGGTTATCTGGGTCTAGATCGTACTTGATCGACATTATGACAGCAAAGTATGATATGAAAGAAAGAAGGACTCCAGTGGTAAAACCTGTAGATATGGATATCAGATAGATCGCGATAAGAGCTCTTAATTCGATGGTGATCGAAAGAGCAAAACTTGTAAACCAAAATAGAATAGGCAGGATGGAGGCCAATAGAACGCTCAATGCCACTGTACTTTTGATATTTTCTTTAACTATGGATGAGCCAAGTCCTCTTTCCATCAATCCAAGATGATGTGCAGAGCCCAATCTTGATCCCATGGTTGAAGAGATGTTTCCTCTCATATCGATCATAGCAGGTACCAATACTATAAGACCAGGGACCAATTCGAAGATATACTCCATGGACCCCAATACTAAACCTGCTGCCGCACCACCTGCGGCACAGAGGAAGAGAAAAGGAAGACTCTCTTTCATCACTCTCATCTTGTCCACAATTATAACCCCCGATTCCTCACTATATATGTTTTACAATCTATTAATTTTTTTAATCTTCTTGATTTACAAAATGATCAATCCCAACTCAATCGGCGCATCTTCCGTTCCTCTTTTGTGGCTTTTTTGTATTCTTTATAATGTTTCTTACATAGATAAGCGTTACCGGCTGCACTCGAAGGATCAACTTTCAGATCTGTATTCTTTGTAACTTTACCTCCTGGGACAGATGCTTTTTTCTTCTTATTACATCCCTTCACATCACATGTTTTGCCTTTTCTCTTACTCTTTCTTTCGTGCTTCATAATTTGATAAGTTAGATAAGGATATAAAATTTTTTTCATGAAGTTTATTTGTTTTAACCCTAAATTTCACGGAAACCGTTAAAAAATTATTTATACCACTCCTTATCATGATTGCGACAATTCAACCATTAGAGAATGTAATGGTCATTATGGAGGACCGCAAATGAAAACGGAAACAGTAGGCAAAATCGCAACCGCCCTGATAGTACTTTCATTAGTGCTTTCGGGACTGATGGCACTGCAGTTTAGTGCGCGAGCAGATGAACGACAAGAAGGCACAGTTGAAGGTATAATTTCAACTGAAGATGCCAGTATTCCTCGCGGTTTAGAAGTACACTTGATTGATCTATCAGAAGGTAAAATAGAGACCACCGAAACGAGCAGAGGTGGTTATTTCAGATTCGATGATGTGGATGTTGGTCATTATCGAGTGGAATTCCCATCACAATCACATAAGGAACAGCATGTTTATTTCAGAAGCAGAACCGATGTCAGACAAGTGGAACGTGATGAAACGAGGGAGTTCGATCTAGAAGTCGAAAGATCTCGTTTGGATTACGTGTTGAATGGTACTGTTTTAGATGAGAACGAAGCAGTAGTTGAAGGTACAGAGGTCACACTTAGAGATATGGACAGTGATTATACGGAAACAGTCGGTTTGTATAACGAAACCTCTGGCGAATATAGGATACCAGTTTATGAGGGTAATTTCATTATTTCAGCCTCTGCACCAGATTATCCAGATATCGTACACGAGATCGAAATAGAAGGTGACGAAGAATTGAACATCACTTTGACAGATGATCCCGATTCGATGGTAACAGGATATATTTGGTCTGAAGACGGAGCAGTTACTAGTCCACTGAGGGTTACTATATATAACGAAACCACCGGTGAGATGTTCTATAAAGCTGTCGAAGAAGGTCCATATTTCGAGATAACACTGCCTAAAGGTGGTGATTATGTACTTATCGTGGATTCAGATGGATACTTACCTTATTATAGAGAAGACCTATCAGTTCCAGATGAGGGAATAAGGTCCCTTGGTAGGACTGAAGAGGTACAAGCAAGTGCTGACGAGGAGATACATACTCGTATGGAGTTCGATGAGAACTGGGATTCCTTGGATATAACCCGAAATAGGACTTATCAACCGGACACCATGATGCTTGGTATGGACTATTCAGATATAGGTCTTTTAGCCTTCCAGATAGACATGGCCTTTGGAGATGGTGATTTAGAACTAGATTATAGTGAATTACAGGATTTCAAAGAAGAACTGGAATACATCGAATCCAATATACCATCATCTCACAGGTTGATCACAGTTGACGGTGTGGCATATAGCCTTGTTAATTATACTTTCGAGCTGGAGTTCCCTGGCTTAGAAGAGGATGGTGACTCGGTAGGTGTATTCGACTTGATAGAAAACCCTCAACAGATCAATTCAACATCTGTTGCTGAATATGAACCTGTGGATGATATCGATGTTGAAACAAGACATGACATCGACCTTCATCTGGAGCAGGACCATGTCGTTGGAAACTATCGTGATTATACCTATGAGATAAAACTTCCAGACGGATACGAACGGACGAATTTCGTAGATAATGTAGATATGACAGGTTTCACAACCGTAAATATCGATACTTTCGAAGGCGTAGGAAAAACACATGTCGAGTTAAACGTTGAACAGAGCGAACCAGGAGAAGTCAATATCATACTGGAAGAAGGGCCTAGAGTATATCTTAAGGAGATAGAAGAGAACGATGAAGTTGTGGATTACTATATAGTCAGAGATGGTACAAATGTCACATGTACAGCAGATTTCGTCGATCCGGTGGGAAGTGAGGAAGACGCTGAATTCACCTGGTATTTCGATGACCAAGAGATCGGAACCGGATCTGAAATAGACTACGAGTTCATAGGTCACGGCGAGGGTATCTTGAAAGTGGAAGTATTAGAGACAGGAGGTCACATCACTACCGATGAATTGACAGTATTCGTTGATGGAAGAGCACCTGAAGGAGAGATAGAAGGCGACTTCGAGGTCAAAGAAGGCGAAGAGGTAAGCCTAAGTGCTTATAACTTCACAGATGAAGGAGAGATCGGTTATTACGAATGGAATTTCACTGACGGAACAGATCCAATCGAAGGACCTGATTTATACAATGTTACTCATACCTTTGATCTCTATGGAACTTTCAATGTCCAATTGAACATCACTGATGTAGTTGGTAATTGGGAGATCTATGAACAGGAGATCGAAGTGATAGATAATACACCACCAGTTCCGATGTTCAATCTTACTTATCAGACAGAGGATGAGAACATTACCATCCACAGTGACGACCTTGCTGGAGATAGTATCGCCCGCATGTATCCTATAACATTGGATGCATCGGAATCTTATGACCCGCCAGGATTCGATGATGAAGAAGGTGAGATCGAGTCATATGAGTGGTGGATAGAAGAAGATGGCTTCGAACATGATGGGATGATACTTGAAGATTATGAATTCGAAGATGTAGGTGTTTATACTATCAGTCTCAATGTAACGGATCAACAGGGCAACTGGGAAAACATATCAAGGGAAGTACGTATAGTACATGGCCCCACCCCAGACCTTGAATTGAGAGACTTAAGGATATCTGGGACCCGAAGGATAAACGAGGAACTAACCATATCAGTGAACGTCACAAATATAGGACAAGCCATAGCAGAGGATATCAGATTAACATTTGCAGTAGATGGAGAGACTATAACTCCAACACCAGAGATGACCTTTGAGAAGGATGGTGAAGACACGAATGATACTATCCAACCCGATGAAGAGAAAAAGATCTCATTCACTTGGACACCGGAAGATGACGGAGAATTCGAATTGAATGTCACCATCATAGATGGAAATGAACCCGAAGAACTTCAGGTCGATAATACTTTGATCGAAAGCGTAAGAATAGAACCACCAGCATGGAGAAGATACATAGTGTATGCAGTGATACCTATCGTTATAATAGGAGTGACTGTAGGACTATACTTCTACAAAGAAAAGTTCAGACAGTAAACACACAAAACCCTTTATTTTTTTAATTTTCTTTTTTACATGGATTCTGGAGCTTCGAGTCCTAAAGTATCTAAAAGACTTTTCAAGACATAGCTGTATGCTTTCACAAGTAGTAATCTTTCGGTTTTTTTGTTTTTCGATTGTATCACAGGATGATCTCTATAGAATTGATTAAACTCTGATGCTAATTCCAATGCATACTTTGCCAACCTATGCGGAACGTTATTATCCCGGACAGTTTTCAATATATGGGGGAATTTAGCCATCGTCTTTATCAACTTCATTTCACCGGGTTCATCGATTTTACTCATATCCACTTGATCAGGATCTAAATCTATATCCGATCTTTCGAGGATACCGCAGCTTCTAGCGTATGTATATTGGATGAAAGGAGCTGTATCTCCCCGGAAGTTGAGGGCTTCTTCCCATCTAAAATCGATCGGTTTCTCCGGTTGAATCTTGATAATGTTGAACCTTATAGCACCTATACCGACCTGCTCCGAGATACGTTCGATCTCGTCACTAGAAAAATCGTCTCTTCTTTTGAGTATCTCTTTCTTAGCTTTATTATGTGCAGTATCCATCAGGTCATCCAAGGTAACATATTTCCCCTTCCTTGTAGACATCTCTTCACCTTCGAAACTTACGAATGAGTAGAAAACGAAATCAGGGACCGGAGTGATATCGATCGATTCTAGTGCATCTTTTAAGAAATGTCCATGGAGTTTATGATCTTCACCTAATATATTCAAGAGACGACCCGCACGTTCTGCTTTCCATTTATGATAGGCTAGGTCTCTAGCTGGGTATAGGTTGGTCCCATCTGCCCTTGTCAAAAAAGTTCTTTTTTCATCTTTTTCGAAAAAAAGAGCGCCATCTTCCTTTCCACAACGCTTGTTTTTATCCATCTGATCAACGATGTCATCTACCGATCCGTCAACTACAAAATCTGATTCATTTTTGAAACTATCTAAAGTTATGTTCAATCTTTTTAGCGAGTCGGTAACACCCTTTAATACCTTATCAGCATTATCTTTGAATAGATTCAAAGTCTGCTTATCACCCTTCTCCATGGCATGGATGATATCCCGGACTTCGTCTTCGATCTTAGGCTCTTCCTCCAACTGTGAATTCGCCTTCTGATAATATCTAACCATGCGATAATCGATCTTATTCCGTTCAGGTTCTGGAAGATCTCTTTCCTCTATATTGATACTTCCCCAAGCGAATATAGCCATCTGTCTACCTATATCGTTGACAAAATATTGACGTTCGACATCATAGCCCATCTTTTCGTAAACTCGGGCTAATGTGTCTCCTATTATAGGATTTCTAGCTCTTCCGACATGGAGCGGACCATTGGGATTTGCACTGGTGTGCTCGAGGATCATCTTTTCATCTTTTGATGGATAGCTGCCGAAGGAATCCTCATATTCAAGACATTTTTCTATGGTGTTCTTGACCAATTCTCTATCATCGATTTTAAAGTTAACATAAGGTCCAGATGATTGAGCGCTGCCTAGTTCAAGTTCTATGTTATTTGTTATGATCTCGGCTATCTCATGGGGTGATTTTTTTAAAAGTTTAGAGAATACAAAACATGGGATAGCGTAATCCCCTCTTTCCTCATCAGGGATCTCGATGGGGATGTCAATATCGAGATCGAAAACCCTTCTTACACCTTTTTTGATCTCATCTTCAAATTTATCGAATATATAATCCATGTTCCAACCCTCAGGATATTCTGAAACGTAATATGGCTGCTAGTCCTCCAAAGGCATCTAGCAATAATCTACCTTCTTCGGACTCGTCTGAGATAAGTTCTACACTCGACCCCATCTGTTCAGCCCTTTCATATAGTTCATCGACCACGTCCCTTCTTTCGGAGACTTCTAACGGTTCTCCACATTCTGGACAGTCCATCTCAATATCTTTGTCGGATTTTACTATGTGATCGTTATCATATCCACATTCTTCACATTCTACTATGAAATGTTCCTTGTCTAGTCCCTCAGATATGAGTAGGGTATCGACAGCACCTAGTTGAAGAGCCCGTTCCACTTCTTCTTCACCATATGCTGCTAGACCACCGTTGGGTTTTTTGATCTCTTCCATCAACTGGTTCACCAGTTTTTTTTCCTCCATCACGGCCAATTGAGATAGTGTTTCCTGGGCCTTCTGCATCAGTTCTTTTAGACCGTATTCATCGGTATAGCCTGTATTGAAAGTGTCGATGATATTATTCTTGAGTTCGTGATGGAGATAATCTCCTTCTATGAAATCCTCTTTAGTCATACCTGGTCCTCCGACTATGATACCTTCGATATCTTGGTCTAAAAGGAGCGAGTTGGCAAGATCTCCGAGTTTCTTGAAGTAGTTATGAGCCGCACCTTCTATGAGTCTTTCGAACCTTTGAGCGGACTGACCACCTTTAGAGTGTTTACTGGGGATCAGTGATTGGATATTCTTCAAGGTTTCAACCTTTTTCCCATGCAGTAAACCTATAGTTGCTTCACTCCTATCTACAACTATTAGTCCATACTTCTTTTTCTCTCCCATCATCTTTTTCAGGGGCTCTACGTAGAACTCTGAATCGCATCTATATCTGAAAGTCTCGATAGCTCTAGGTGGCTCTACTGCCTCTGAGATCATATCTGTTTGACCCCCTGAAGCTGAGACATGACCTACGAAGAATACGACCCCGTTTTTCGGAGGTTCTTTGAAATACTTCAATTTGGAAAGGATCGATTTCAAGGCACTCTGAACATTTTTTTTCGTTGATTTAGATTTGATGTTCGAACTCTCTGACATCTCTTCTCTTAGATAAGAAGTTACATCAGATATCTGCTTATCTGGAGGGATGTACAGGGAGATAAGTTCCGTACCTCTACCTTTCTTTTCTTTGATCTTCTCCAAGGCTTTCTTGAAATCGTATTCCTGACGTTTTGACATCTCCATTTGAAATCGGACCGATTGTTTAGAAGAACAGGGGTATTAAAAAGGTTTCGTAATGCCAGTTAAGAGTGTTCGTATAAAATTTTATAAACCCCTCTTAGCTCCGGTGCCCATCGAAGTGTTTGAATGAGTGTTGATAAAAGAACAGGCTGGACGATACTGTTTACTATACTATTGATCATCTCTACATTCACGTCGATACCGATGGAAACCACTGCCGAAACGTTGATCGTAGATGCAGATGGTGAAGGTGATTATCTGTGGATCCAGGAGGCGGTAGACGATGCTGAGCAAGGGGATGAGATACAGATATTAAGCGGTACTTATGAAGAGGATGTGTACATAGATATATCATTGACAATTGAAGGAGAAGAGGGCGTGTTGATACGTGGTGGGTCTTATGGTGTCAAAGTAGAGGGAAATAATTGCTATATAGGGAACATTTCGGTGGAGCAGTCTGAGATCGGTATCGAAATAGTTGGAAGAGGTAATTCGGTAAACAATGTTGATGTATCAGGATGTGGTAAAGGAGTTGTGTTTTTCTATGGCGTGTCAAATCACCTTCAAAATTCTACCATCGAAAAATGTTCAACTGGTGTGTTGTTTTACGATTGTGGTGAAAATACGGTTAAAGATTGTTCCATCATCGATTCCAAACAGCATGGCATAAGGATGTTAGGGTCTAATAACTCAACATTGAACGCTAATCATGTTGTGTCTTCTGGATATCATCCTATTTATTTGAGCGGGACCTATGATGTGGAAATTCTAGAAAACGTTATCACCGATAACGAAAGAGGAGTTTATATCTTCGAATCTTTCAGTAGTAGTCTTGTTAACAATACTCTGGAAAAAGGTCTTAACATCGAAAGCGGGATCAAAGAGGGGTGGGACTCACATGAGATGTATGGAAACGAGGTGGGTAGCGGGAAATTGAATTACTATGTCGATGATTCAGCTATCGAAATAGAATCTATGTCAGGACAGATGGTATTGGTGAACTGCACGGGTTCATCTATCCGTTACAATGACTTTACCGAGGTTGAGAGCGGTGTTACCCTTGCTTATTCATCCGATAACTCATTGTACGGCAATGATCTTAGAAAGAATCATCGAGGAGTCGATATCTTCAATTCAGAAAATAACACGTTTCATCATAACAATTTTGTGAACAACACATTCCAGGTTCACTCTGTTGACGAATCTTCTAGATATAATTCATGGACGGATGGTATGGGAAATGGGAATCACTGGAGCGATTACTCCGGATATGATGATGGAAGTGGAGGTAGGACAGCAGAAGATGGAGTAGGTGATACAGAGATACCACATCCATACGATGATAAAGGATACGGTTACCATGCTTTGGACCCTGAACCATTGATGGAAGAGTTTTTGAAGTCGAATAATGTTATAGAACTGAATAATGATTCAAACGGATGGAATTTTGTTTCATTCGGGATCGAGATGGAAGAAGTCGAGTTAGAAGAATTGTTATGCTCAATAGATTATGAAAAAGTCATGTATTATTCCGGTGAAGATGATCGTTGGATGAGTTACATTCCGAGCAGAGAAGACCATTTTAATGACCTGATAACACTTGATCGCAGCAGGGGTTTTTGGATAAGAGTTGAAGAACAGCAAGAGTTGAATTTTACAGGTGTTATCCCGGTTAGAACCTTGGTGGAGATCGAACCAGGTTGGAACATGGTCGGCATATCAACCATTGATGATGTTTCTGGTAGTGAATTACCGAGTGAAGTTGATATGGTCGGAATTTATAATGGCTCCGAGGAATATCTTATCGAATATCTAGATCCAGGTGAAGCGAACTTAGAAAGGGGAAAGGGGTACTGGATCCACAATTCAGGGGATGAAAGCGTGGTGTGGAACCTTCATTGATGTTTAAAACATGATAAAACTGTAGATCAGATATGAACCCGCTATAACGAGTACAATCCCTGAGATCCTGTTTATCCATAATGAGGCTTCACTGAGTTTTCTTTCTAAAACACTTTTGAAGCGGACGGTGATAAGAGAGAAAGCGATCATCAATATCGACATGGTTATCAGATAAAGGATAAGTACGATAATCGCACCCTGGAAACCCTGCGATAACCAAGAAGATAATATCACCGCTATGAAGACCGGGGCGGTACATCCAGCAGATGAAGCCCCGTATCCGAGACCATAAAAGAAAGGTGAAGAATCGTTACTTCCTTTTTTAGGACTCATATTTAATCTATCTTTTAATTTTGTAAGATTTTTCGAAAGATGACCACCGATATCGATGTTTGAAATTACGAATATACCGAGTATCAAAATAGATATTCCGACGATCAGTTCAAGGTAAGGTATGTAATCTGCTAACCATCTTCCTCCACTCACTGCTATTGCCCCTATTATTCCGAATACAAGGATTATCCCAAGTGATGCTTTGACCCCCATCGAAAGACCGGTCTGTTCCTTATTTTTTCCGTCTGGTCTTATGTAATATGCTACGTAGGATGGCAGCAATGGAAACGAGCATGGTGAAAAGAACGATGCGATCCCCCCAAGTATAGCAATCGTGTAGATACCATATTCCCTGAGTTCAATTCTTTCAGCCGTCCCTTCTAAGACTTTGTCGAACTCTCTTGACAATTCATTTCTTGACGGAACACCTCTTTTTTCATACGTGATATAACCCTCGGGATCTATGATTATAACCATGGGAACCGAGGTTCCCTGATAAGTTGAGAACAGTTCAGAGTCACCGCTGGCTAATTCCCAAGGGATGTTCCTCTGCTCTTTTAGATCATCTAAATAATCGATGGGATTGCCATCTATATCGATAGAAAGGAATATGAACTCATCACCATATTCCGGGTGTAACTCTTTCAGATTTTCTTCCACTTCTCTACATTGGATGCATAGAGGAGTCATGAATTCTAAGACTACGGGTTTCTGCTGTTCAGATAGAGTGAAATCCTCATACGATGTAGTCGGAACGGTAAAATCAGGGGCGGGTTGAACTGCGCTAGATGTTGGTAATGTAAAAAGTAAGATGATCAGGGATAACGAGATGAGTAATTTATATTTAGATGAAAATCGGATATTCATTTATTCTACATAACCGATTATTGATATTTATACTTTGGTAAGCAGCAATAGTAAACTTTTTATGTTCGTTAACCACTACTTAACAACATGGGAATGAAGTCCGTGACTGAAAGAGATCGGAAGTACATCAGAGCTATCTATTTGAAGAAAGGCTACAAAAGGCCCGTAGGTCCTTCTGAGTTAGCAGAAGATATGGATGTGAGTCGAGTAGGCGCACTCCAAAAGATGCGGCGGTTAGAGAGTCAAGGTTTGGGAGAGTACTTGTCTAAAAAAGGGTTGATTCTGAACGGCGAAGGTGTGGATATCGTCGAAGAAGATATCAAACGCCATCACCTGCTTGAAAAGTTCCTACAAGAATCTTTGGGGATGGACTTCGATGAAGCCTGCAGGGAGTCCAGCAGGTTGGGGTCCATGGTTAGTGATAAGATGATGGATAGGATCGATAAGAATTATCGCCAATATCTAGAATGTGAGTGCGGTCTCTGTTTAGATCCTCCATACGAACCAGATGATCTGGAGGAATGTCATTGGATAAGAAGAGAGTTCGGGAAATGAGGTGAAAGAAAATGAAGAAGGAAAAATTGATAATATTGATGGTTAGTTTGATGTTGGTCTCTACGTTCGCTGTTGGTTGTTTAGAAGATGATGACAGTGAGCACGAAAATATGGATCCCCATATCTGGATGTCGCCTAAGAACGTTGAAGTGATGATAGATAATTTTGTAGAGGGTTTAGAGGATTCAGAAATCGGTTATGAAGAGCTCAATAGAGTAGCGGTTACTATACCTCCTCAGCAAGAATGGGTGGAGAATGTTTGCGGTGAAGATGTTCAGATCACAGTGATGGTTCCGGAAGGTGCGGACCCGCATATATACGAGCCCACAACATCTCAGATGAGGGATATATCTGAAGCAGATGTTTATTTTAAGATAGGTTCAGGTGTGGAGTTCGAAGAGAGATGGATGGACAGTCTTATCGAACAGAATACAGATATGCTGGTAATCGATGGAAGCGATGGTATCCATCTGTTGGAATATGGTGATGATCATGACCATGATCATGACCATGATCACGACCACGAACAATCGATCACATTGACCACTACAAGCCGTTTCCGTGAAAATGCTGATGAATACCTTGACTATATGCATGATATTCATCATTGGATCGAAGAAGAATTGGAACCATACCATGGACGTAAATTCTTGATATATCACCCCTCCATGGCTTATTATGCTCATGAATATGGATTGGAACAGATCGCTGTGGAACGTGAGGGGTTAGAACCGGGCTCGAAGGGTATCCAGGCTGTGATAGAGCAGGCTGAAGAAAAGGATATACGAGTAGTATTTGTATCTCCACAGTTCGATGAAAGTCGAGCTCAGACCATCGCCGATGAAATAGATGGAGAAGTTATTGAACTTGACCCTCTTTCTTCGGATTATATAGAAAACTTAGAGGATATTACCCAGAACCTCATAGAGTCATTTGGACCTGAGTGATTCATATGCAAAAAGCTATCGAAGTTAACGATGTAGGTGTAAAATATGGTAGACAGACCGTTTTGAAGGATGTTAGCTTCGAGCTTGAAAAAGGAAATTTTTTAGGTATAATCGGACCGAATGGCGGAGGTAAAACGACTTTGTTGAAGGTTCTTTTAGGGCTGGTAAAACCAGATAATGGCACGGTAAAAATATTCGGTAAAACCGTCAATAAATCTGGGGATATCGTTGGTTATGTCCCACAGCGCATGAACTTCGATATTCAATTCCCTATCAGCGTCTGGGAAGTAGTCCTAATGGGGAGGGTAGGTAGTCTTGGTTTGAAACCTTTCTTTTCTAAGAAAGATAAAAAGATCGCTAGTCACAGTCTTGAACTTGTAAATATGTTGGAGTATAAAGACAGACAATTTTCGAAATTATCAGGAGGACAACAGCAGCGTGTATTGATTGCCAGGGCCCTAGCAGATAGACCAAAGATATTATTGCTAGATGAACCCACGGCAAGTGTGGACGAGCAGATCAGGACCAATATCTATGAACTTCTGGAAGAATTGAACAGAGAAGAAGGTATAACCATAGTTTTGGTATCCCACGATATCGGGGTGATCTCTTCTCATGTAGAGAAGGTAGCCTGCTTGAACAAATACTTGATCTACCACGGTGATGACGAACTCACACCTGAGATGCTCGAGGAATCCTATGGATGTCCAGTTGATCTGATAGCCCACGGTCATCCCCATAGAGTTTACGAACATAGGATGCCATCGGAGGATGAATAAAATGTTCGATATACTTCAGTACACTTTCATGAGGAATGCCATATACGCTGGGATATTTGCTTCACTTTTATTCGGTATAATCGGAACATTGGTTGTAGTTAAAAGGATAGTTTTCATCAGCGGCGGGATAGCTCATGCCTCCTTTGGAGGAGTTGGTATGGCATTTTATTTGGGATTGGATCCACTTGTAGGTGCTTCTATTTTCACCGTGATCTCAGCGTTAGGTGTAGGTATATTGGGTGAGCGGAAGATCGAACGTGAGGATACAGCTATCGGAGTTATCTGGGCTGTAGGTATGGCACTCGGTGCTTTTTTCTATTCCATAACTCCCGGGTACAGAACTATTAGTCCGTCTAGTTTTCTTTTTGGAAATATCGTGATGATCAGGCATCTTGATATCTTATTACTGTTGGCCCTGACAGCAATAACGCTAACATCTGTGGTCTTCTTTTATCATAAATTCCAGGCAGTAAGTTTTGATGAGGAATTCTCAAAAGTGGTAGGGGTTAATACGTTCTATATCAACATCTTCCTTTTGCTTTTAGTGGCATTCTCCATAGTCTTACTGATAAAGTTCGTTGGTATCATACTTGTGATAGCTCTTTTGACTATACCCGCGTCTATATCGAATCATTTTACCCACGATATGAGAAAGATCATGGCCTCTTCATCTTTACTTTCCCTGGTGTTCATAATGTCCGGACTTTGGATCTCTCATACTCTCGATACCGCAGCTGGCCCTACTATCGTGATAATGGCTGGGATAGTGTTCATCATAGTAACGGTATTTTCAAAACTATTGAAAAGATGAGGATACAGTTCTAGTTATCTTCTTCCTTCATCTTATTAAGAGATAATATTATAGCTATAGCCACTACTAATGAAGAAACAGTGATTATCAGCATGTTCCTCAGGAAATTATCTTCCAGGAAAGACTGTTCCTGATCATCAGTTTCCTGATTGGATGTATCCTGGTCGTCATCAACTTCACCATCCGATATTACATCGTCTATGACCGTAGTCAAATGGTCAGCATCCATGAAACCTACTTCTTCTCGAATTGTATCTTCGTTAGAGTCGATGAAGACAGTAGTGGGCACACCGGTGATACCATACTGAGAAGCTAATTCTCCCTCTGCGCTCGCATCAACTTTTACGAAAACTGTATCGTCACCTCTTTCTTGGACTTTACGTTCTGTGAAAGTTTGTTCTTCCATCATCACACAGGCCCCGCAGTTTTCAGTATAAAAGTAAATCATGACGGGCTGTTCTCTCTGTTCCGAGACTGAAAGCCCTTCCTCATATGAGTGCCAATCCATGCCGTTTGCAGAAACTGTTGAAGTCGAAAAAATAGAAACCAGAAGTATCGCTAGAACCATGATCGTTGAAGAAAGTACTCGCTTTTGCATATTATTTACATAACTCTTCTTGTTAATAACTTTTTTGATGAGTTGTAGTCCCTTGTAACAATATATATATATATATATATATATGTATTCTATATTGGTGTAACGATAGGGAGATTTAGAAAATAAGACAATGGTGATTAAAATATGATATCTAAGAAACCTAAGATTGAAGCTGTTTTAGTACTTATTTTATTGATTTTATCGGTTGTGATGGTAATAGGTGCTACGAACCCGATGAATGATGAAACATTAGATAGTGATTTCAGAAACGAAGGATTTGAAACATCACTTGCAATGGAAATGGATGGTGAATGCCCTTTGAACAAAACCCTTTTATGGACTTGTGAGATCAAAGAAACGGAATTTGATGACAGGTATTCCTCCCCTTTTATAGGTCCAAATGGCAATATCTATGTTTTGAACAATTATTACAACGGTAGTGACATATATTCAATCGATGGGGATGGAGATTTAAGATGGAATCTCACTTTTGAAGATGAAACGATTCTCTATCCTACATTTGGAGATGATGGTAGGATATATTTTGTTTCTGTGGAAGTAAGAGATGCGATCGATGCTAATATATCATACTTGTACTCCTTCGATAACGACGGGGAACTGGAATGGAAAAACCAAATTGGTGATTTTAGAACATCCCCGCAGATCGTTGTTTTCGAAGATTCTATTTATATATCCACTGAAACGGGTGAGCTCCACGTTTACGATACCGAAGGGAACTTCCTTTTCGATAAGGATATAGCTGGAGATCTCAGTTATCCAGTAGTGGGAGAGGATGGGACAGTTTATCTACTTTCTTCCGAAGAAGGATCTAGAGTTTTGATCGCCATGGGAGATGATGGTGATGTGATTTGGGAACGTGCCTTGGATATAGAGGATGCCCTCGGATTTGTTGACATATTTGTAAAAGAAGAAACAAATATATATCTGGTCTTTAGTGAATCTGGCGAGGATTTTGGAACGGTCATTTATTCGTACACCCCACAGGGTGAGCTAGAATTTATTAAAGAATTTGATTTTGTTATTATGGGACATCACCCCATCGATATAGGTCGAGGAGGGGATTTGTACCTTATATCACTAAGGATGCAGGATTTTGGTTTCGATGAAACCCGATACCACCTCAAGTCCTTGAACAGTGATGGTGAGATCAGATGGGAATATGACTTGGGTAGAGGGACCACCGAGACTCCTTGGAGTATTGTTTACGGGGATGATGGGATGTTATATGTGGGGTTTTATGATGCTACATATAAAAACCAGGGATATCTCGAATTTCATTCCTTCGATGATAACGGTGAGATCAGATGGGAACATTCCTTCGAAGATGCTGCTTTTTCAGATATGCTCACAGTCCATGAGGATGGAACCTTGTATTTGACCAGTACTGATGGCGTAATTTATGCATATGGAGAGGAAGAAAGTGAAAATGACAATGGCCAGACCGATGGATTCTTCTCAAACTTTGGGGCCATCGTCTTGATATTGGTCATTATCGTTATCCTAGCTATCTCCCTGATATATCTAGTAAATAGTAAAGGTAAATATCCTAGATGAAAAAATCGTTGAATAGACTAATTAAAATCTAATGAACTAAGTTCAATCGAATGATTTATTTATACCTCCAAGTTTTTATTTACCATGTTCGAGGAAGAGTACAAGCTGGATTTCTTTGAAGAGAAGGGATACTTTCGAAGACAGTGTACGGAATGTGGAGCATACTTCTGGACTTTGGATGAAGACGAAGAGACCTGCCAGGACGCACCATGTGTGGAATTCGATTTTATCGGAGAACCTGTTACAGATAGAGAATTCGATCTAAGGGAGATGCGGGAATACTTCATGGATTTTTTTTCTGAGAGAGGCCACACTCCTTTGGAAAGATATCCAGTAGTAGCTAGGTGGAGAGATGACGTCTTCCTCGTTCATGCGAGTATCTATGATTTTCAACCCCACGCTACATCGGGGAAAGTAAAACCTCCGGCGAACCCACTGGTAGTTTCACAGCCCTGCATCAGATTGCCGGACTTGGACGAAGTCGGTAAGACGGGGAAACATCTGACTTCCTTCGAGATGATGGGGCATCATTCGTTCAATTCTCCTAACAATTTCGTTTACTGGAAAGAGGAGACCGTCAAATACTGCCACGAGATGCTTCTAGACATAGGTGTACCGGAAAAAGAGATAGTTTACAAGGAACATCCCTGGATCGGAGGAGGTAACGCCGGTCCATCACTGGAGGTCAACGTAAGGGGTTTGGAGGTGGCAACTTTGGTTTTCATGAACATGGAGAAAGACCCCGACGGTGATATCGAACTTGAAGGTGAGATGTACAGTCCTTTGGACTTGAACGTCGTTGATACCGGTTACGGTGTCGAGAGATGGGCATGGATCTCCGATGGTGCACCTACGATCTATGATTCATTATTCCCAGAAATAATCGATCATATCTGCACTGAAGGAGATATCGACCATCCCGTCGACGAAGGATGGTACAGGAAGATGCTAGAAGAGTACACAAAACTTGCTGGAAGGCTGGAAAAATATTTCCATGACGAAGAACTACTGGAACGGCTCCAGGAAAGACTATCAGACATCGGTAAAGATCTAGATAAGGAAGATATATCCCAAAGACTGGAAACACTGAGGTATGTATATACCATAGCCGATCACTCAAAAACTATCGCTCTTATGCTGTCAGATGGTCTGATACCTTCTAACGTGGAAGAAGGTTACCTGGTTAGGATGATGATCAGAAGGGTTTTAAGGCAGATCGACCAGCTCGGAGTTCAGATCGAGCTCAAAGAACTCGTAGATAAACAGCTCAAACTTTTCGATGATATATTGGACCAAAGCAACAGAGAACTTGTCTTCGATATCCTTGAAATAGAAGTCGAGAAGTACAAAGAAACTTTAGAAAGGGGTAAAGGATTGGTTGAGAGAGAACTGAAAGAACTAGGTGAAGAGGAACTTTCTCTTGAAAGCTTGATAGATTTCTACGATACCCACGGGATCCATCCTACAATAGTTAAGGAACTAGCTGAAGATCAAAATATAGATGTTCACATCCCTGAGAATTTCAACTCGATATTAGCTCAAAGGCATGAAGGAAAAGAAGAAGAAAAGAAGACTGAAACATCCGGATACCCTGATCTACCCGCCACAAATCCACTTTATTATACCGAGGAGAATGAAAAAACCTTCGATGCCGTGGTAATACATTCTGAAGAAGGTGAAGTAATACTCGACCAAACGTTATTTTATCCTGAAGGTGGGGGTCAACCCTCTGATCAAGGTACTATCAGCACGGAAGGATCAACGGTACCGGTAAAACACGTTAGAAGGGAAGGAGATCTTATTATCCATGAGATCGATGGTAATATACCCAAGGGAGAAGTCGTCAGTGGAAGGATCAACTGGGAAAGAAGGATGAACTTGACTAGACATCATACGGCTACCCATCTTGTGATAAGCAGTGCTAGGAAAGTTTTAGGTAAACATATCTGGCAGAGAGGTGCTCAAAAAGATGTAGATAGTGCAAGGATCGATCTATCCCATTATAAAAGGATCAGCAGGGAGGAGATCAAAGAGATCGAGAAGCTCGCTAACCAGCTGGTCCTAGATAGTATCCCAGTGACCAAAGAAGAACTTTCTAGGGATGAGGCAGAGGAAAGGTTCGGTTTTGAACTTTACCAGGGTGGAGTGCCCGAAAGTGATGTAATACGTGTGGTTTACATTTCAGATCAGGTCGATTATGACGCTCAGGCATGCGGTGGAACACACTGCGATAACACCTCCGAGGTCGGGGCCATCAAGATCAAAAACACTCAAAGGATCCAGGACGGAGTGGAAAGGATAGTATTCACGGCCGGCATGGCTACTGTTGAAGAGATGCAGAAACAGGAAGATATATTGTTGGAAACATGTGATGCATTCAGCGTGAGCACGTCAGAGCTACCAGATACTGCACGAAGGTTCTTCTCCGAATGGAAGGAAAGAGGTAAGCAGCTCGATGAACTGAAGAAGTATAGAGCTATCGCTGCAGTAGAGGAACTACTTCCAGGTGAAGATATCGACGGAGTTGAAGTTGTAAAAGGTATAGTCGATATGGATGTAAAAGGGATGCTTTCTACAGCTGAACGTTTAACGGATGAAGATAAAAGGATAGTATTACTTGTATCAAAGGGCAGCGATGTCCAGATGGTGTTTTCAAGGAGTGATGATCTAGATATCGATATGACACAGATCTTAAGAGAATCTGCCAAGAAGGTCAACGGCGGAGGTGGAGGAAGTCCAAAAACGGCTCAAGGAGGAGGGAGCAAACCCGAGGGTAAAGAAGAGGCCCTAGAAGAAGCTGTAGATTTGATAAAAAAGGAGTTGAGTTAGATGAAAGTGATCTTCCACTTGAATGAAGAAAAAAAGACAAACGAGGTATTGGCTAATATCCGGAATCTGAGAAAGGATATGGAGGATGTAGAAATAGAACTGCTAGTCAACGGTATGGCAGTCCGTGACTTTGTTCAGGACAGCAATTATGAAGGTAGAGTGAAAACCATGATGGATGATTCAATACCCATAAAAGTCTGTTCGAACAGCTTGAAAGGCCTGCATATCGACGAGGAAGAACTTCTTGAAGGTGTGGATATAGTTCCTGCTGGAGTCAGTGAATTAGTAAAAAAACAACAGGAAGGATGGGCTTACATCAAACCTTAGAAGGCTCATCTGATAAAGTCTAAAAGTGATGGTCCCTTCCTCATATCTTTTCCAAAGTCTTTCACCTTCAGTCCAGATAAGCCCGTGTCCCTTTCAAAGATTTTTATCGCAGTATCTCTTTCACCGATATGGTCTATAAGTCCTACTTCTTTAGCTTCGTTCCCGAGGAAAACTTTGCTTTCGAATACCTCTGAATCTTTAGGTAGGCCTCTTCTCTGCATGATCTGTTTCTTGAAGTGTTCGTTTATATCTTTGATCATCTTTTTACGATGTTCTTTCTCTTCTTCGGTCATCTTTGAGAAAGGCATCCCTTCACCTTTGAATTTCCCTTCCCCTTGGACATCGATATTTATGCCAAATTTTTCAAAAAAATCTGTTAGATCTGGTCTTATGGAAATAGTACCTACCCCGCCTATAGTTGATAGTTCATCGGCCACTATTTTGTCGCAGACTGAAGCGATCCAGTAAGCACCAGAAGTTCCTTGTTCCTGTATCACTGCTATCTTGTACATGTCAAGTGAGTCGATTTTATTAGCCAGCTGCTTACTCTTATAGGGTGATCCACCAGGTGAATTCACTTCTAATATCAATCCTTTACAACGCTTATCCTTCCTAATTTTTTCTAAGTACTCTTCAACTAGGCCGATAGAAGGTCTCATAAGTGAAGGGAACAGTCCAAAATTACCATCCATTATAGGACCTTCGACGGGTATGACTGCTAATTTATCTTTGAACCCTAATACCATATTCTCACCAACTTTAACTCACAGGTAGGTATATATATCTTTTTTTAAAAACTAATCTTTTGACAGACCTTTGAACGCAGTTAGACCAATGAAGGCGATGGATGTGATAGATAACAGTCCAAGATTATAGGAATTTGTAAGGGCCACTATCGTTCCCACACCGATCGGACCGATGATACCTACTATATTCGCAATGCCGTTCATCAATCCAGTTGCTGAACCGAGCTCTTTTTTTGAGATCGAATTCTGGAGCTTGGTAAAGAACAATGGAGGCGCTAGTTGTCCGAAGAAAAATACGATGAACAGTAAAAATACTGCTGTGTAATAATTAGATATAGGTGTGAGCACCATGACGATTATCATCATTCCAACAGAAAATAGTGAAAACATGATGATCTTATTCGGATCTCCTTTGACATCACTCACCCACGATCCAGTAAACATCCCTAAAACAGCACCGAAATAAGGTATTGCTGCGATATATGCCATCTCACTGATTTTAAGACCGTGTACTTGTTCTAGATACGTGGGGGCCCAAAGTGTGATACCCCACCAGACAGAACTTACGGTTGTAAAACCTATCAGAGTTTGTTTAAATTTATTATCTTTAAACAGGTTTTTGTACGAATTTTTGAGATCGATCTCGTGATGTAGATCTCTATTTTTAACAACATCCTGTGGTGCATCGTCTATGAACAGTAGTATAGGGATGGTTATTATGAATCCAATCAAAGCTACAAGGTAGAAAGAATGCTGCCAACTGTAGTTATGGATTATGGGTCCCATGATGATCGGAGATAATGATACTCCTATTGGTGCACCTATCAGAAAAACTGAGTTAGCCCGGCTCCTTTTCTCTTTTTTGTACCATCCTGCTATGACTTTGGTCGCTAGTGGAAACATTACTCCTTGAGTAAGTCCCAATAATAGTCTTGATAAAAGGAACAATGAATATATGTGACCAAAAAACGCACCTAAAAAAACAGCGAAAGAACAGCCGCTGATAGAAGCGAACAATACGAGTTTAGAGCCATATTTGTCTATACTTGGACTAAGAAAAATGTTAGAAAAACCATAACTGATAAGGAATATCCCCATCAAGATCCCTCCAAGGAAACCTTTCTCAGCAGTGGACCAGACCAGTTCGTCTCCTATCTCCTCTAGTGCTACCGAGGTAGTCAGTCTCCCAATATAAGCTATAAGTACGATGATGAAGAGAAGGAGAAGTATGATCCAACGGTATTTACATGAAAGTCCTATATTAAATCTTCTTGATGGGGGACGGTACTTCATGAGCGAGCAAGATAGGGGCAGGTATTCTTTTTATAATTTTTGTCATTATTATAAACTTGCATTCTTCAGTATTTCACTTTGTAGCGTACCAATATATGTCCGTCTGAGTTTACTTGAGTCATCAAATGTTCAAGTTCTACAGGCCATTCGTCTTCTTTCAAGTCTGGGGATGCAAACAGAGTAGGTGTTTCATATCCACCGATGATCACTGGATTAAAAAGTATGTTTATTTCATCTAGCAACTCTTTTTTTAGGAGAGCGCCAGATAATCTACCCCCAGAAGTCGTGAGAACTTTTTCAATGTCCAATTTAGTTTTCATTTTTTCCAACACCTTTTCGAGATCTACTTTTCCTTCACCAGCGATCAGATAAGGTATCTTTTTCTCCCTAAGAAAATCAAGGTAATTTGTCGGAACACTTTCCGATACTAGATGTACCAGAGGCCAATGTTCCTCACCGGTAAATCCACCTCTGACCCGTCCCTGACCATCAACTACAGCTAAAAATCCTTTCAAGCCCGGTTGTGACACTATCTCATCGGGCAGGTGATCTTCGTATAACGTATCTTCATCGCCTTGGAATGGTTCCAATTCTCTGAGTTCCTGCCCCTTTTTGACAAGCATATTACTACCGTCCATCCATACATCATAGTCGTAGATGAATTCCATCTGTTTTGCAAAGTCATTCCATTCTTTCTCGGTTCCCAAAACTGAATCTCGTTCATCTATATCCATCATGGTTCTATTCGGACCTAAAGATATCCTTCCATCTATAGAAGCTGAAACTCCTAAAACTACATATGGTCTTTTCATTTTATCACCCAGAATCTATTATTTTGTTCAAATTTAAACTTATCTCTATATCGTCCTTCACAGTCTCTGATCATAAAAGTAATAAGTAAAAATTTTTTCAATCTTGCATATCTTCAAGTTAATGATTTTTGTTTAATTACTTATAAAATACTATTTAAAAGAAATAGAATAAATTAAATATCTGCAGATATCTCTATAAGTTATGAATAAAATTAAAGAGCTTAGGGAGATGTCGAAATTTTATACTGCTAAAAAACCAGACAAATTTAAGGGTAAAATCCACTTATTGATCGGGGACGAGGAAGGATATCTTGTAGAGATGGGAAGGAACGATATCGAAGTCAAAGAAGTCGGGGTAGAAAACCAGGGTGATATTGGACTAGTGATGTCCGAGGAAACCTTTGAAAGATTAAGTTCTGGAAAATGGAACGGTATGACTGCTGCTGGACGAGCCAATATGTCCGACCCAGCACCACTTGATTTTAGATTGCCGGAAGGCCAAGGGATGGATGGTCAGAAACTGCAGATGATGTACCATTTTATTATACATTTCTTTAGCAAAGAATATCCTACGATCACCAAACTGGGTAAGGAACATTCTAGAAAGGTTCACGGTGGTAATGCTGTCCCGATAGCCTACGGGCATGGGATCAGGTCTGCATATTATTCTATCGAAAAGGGCGATCAGATAAATGAAGACGAACATGATCCTTGGGATCAAGTGTTCACAGTAATCGGTGGAACCGGTATGGCAATTATCGACGATGAAGAGATAGAACTCAAGAAAAACATGTCAGTCCACGTCCCTCCGAACACTGCACATATAGTAAAAAAGGAAGAGGGTTCCGATGAATTGGAACTACTCTGGATAGCCTACGGTGAGCAGGCCTAAGATCTGATATTTACCCGTTCTTAACTCCTTCTTTGTAACCTAGTTCGAAGGCTTTCAGGTTAACTTCTATAGTTTTCTCCGGTACGGTTTCTTTGACGACTTCTTTCAATACATCTTTTTCTAGAGGGAAATCGGATATCGCAGCAACTGTTCCAAGCAGTACCACGTTTTCAGTCCTTGGGTTACCGGCTTCCTTGGCGAGTGATAGAGAATCGATCATGTAGATGTTCTTAGTGAACTCTTCTAACTTCTCGACTATATCCTCGATGGTGATGTACTCATGGATCTCTTCCTGGACCACTTTATTGGTCTCGATGGGATGGTGCATCAACCTGTTGCTCGAAATAATATGTCCGTCGGGCTTTAGATATTCTAGATTCCTTAAAACTTCCATCCCTTCCAAAGATACCATCAGATCAGCTTCTCCGTAAGGTATCAGTGGTGAATGGGCGTCTTCACCTAACCTCAGATGAACGTAGATCGAACCACTTCTCTGTGACAAACCATGCTGTTCTCCAGTTATCACTTTCTTGTCCATATTACTGCATGCTCTTCCAATGGTTTGGGATAGAAGCATCAAACCTTGTCCTCCGACCCCTGAAAGCATGATATTGAACTTATCTTCACTCATCTTTTTCACCCCCTGTGGATCCGATTGCATCTATTGGACATAGTTTAGCACATACCATACAGCCGTCGCAAATATCCTTCTTGATTTCGGTGTGTGAGCTGTCCATATCCAATTCTATAGCCGGGCAGTAGAAGTCTCTTATACATTTGTATATGGATCGACATGTGTCGTCATCCACCCTGTTGGGTATTATCGGTTCACCTTGTTTTCTTTTTAATCTATCGTGATATAGGGCACATGGTCCTTCGGATATGATCACTGACACTCCATCATATCCTATGCAATCGTTAATATCATCCGTATTATCCTGGGGTTCGAAGGCTTTGATCTTCTTTACCTTCTCAACACCTAAACTTTTGACGACGGCTTCTATATCGATCTCGGTCACTTCATCCGGACCAAAATCTGACCCTGGATTTGGCTGCTGACCAGTCATTGCAGTTACGCTATTATCAAGAACGACCAATGTAAGATCATGTTTATTATGTACCGCATTTGCCAAACCGGGTAATCCAGCATGGAATAGGGTTGAATCTCCGATCATTGCTATGACCTTTTCATCCAGAACATGCTGCATACCACTTGATAGACCTAAAGAAGATCCCATACATAACAGTGAATCAGTTATCTCATAGGGCTCAAGTAAAAACATCGAGTAACACCCTATATCATTGTTGAAGACATAGTCTTTATCTTTGATCGACTGCTGTAGAGCCCATAAGGTCGCCCTATGTGGACATCCGGCACAGAAAATAGGTGTTCTTTTAGGGAGTATTCCTTTCATTTCCTCAGCTTTTTTAACGATTTTATCATAATCTTTGGGAGGATCCTTTTCTATAACTGTTGAAATTCCTTTGACAACACAGGGAACATCGTACTCCCCTACCATCCCAAAATCTCCACTCCTTTTACCTCTGATCTCTAAACCACTATTCTTTGCTAACTGGGTAATACGGTCTTCAAGATAGGGCATCAGTTCTTCCACTATTATAACTTGCTCCAGCCCATCTATGAAATCCATTATGGTATTTTCTGGGAGGGGATATGTAGTACCTATTTTAAGGACCGGCATATCTAGATCAAGAACATCTAATGCTTCCAATACGTGGAGGTAAGAAACACCTGAGGTGATGATACCTGTTGACCCTTCACCTTCTACGACTTTGTTCAATGTACTTTCTTCAAAATCTTCTTGAATACTACTCAATTTTTTTAAAGAGTTTTTCTTCAACTCCCTAGCTCTAGCACCAAGTGTATAGAACTTCTTATGAACGTCTTTCCAAGATCTCTTCTCTAATGGCGTTCTATCTAGCTGACCTATCTCAACGTTTGAACTTTGATGATTGACTCTGGTCGTAGTTCTGATCAATGAAAGAACTTCATATTTTTCCGAGAGTTCGAAGCCATATTTTACTGCTTCATAAGCCTCTTGAGCTGAGGATGGTTCAAGCATTGGAACGTGGGCCGCTTCTGCATAGTAACGACCATCCTGTTCACTCTGGGATGAATGAGCATGAGGATCATCAGCTATCAGAAGTACCAATCCAGCGTTTACTCCAGTGTAGCCAAGTGTGAAAAAGGTATCACTAGCTACGTTCAAGCCGACGCTTTTCATGGACGTGAATCCTCTAACACCGGCCATAGCTGCACCAGCAGCAGTTTCGAGTGCAACTTTTTCGTTGGCTGAAACCTCCATCTTTAGGTCTTCGAATTTTCCTGATAGCATATATAAAGTATCTAGTATCTCATTTGTTGGTGATCCTGGGAAGAAAGCTGTAACTTTCACATCGCTCTCCAAAACAGCCCTAGCGATAGCCTGGTTTCCAATCATAAATGTCTTTTTCGCATCCGGATATATCAAGTCATCAATTAACATAAATTCACCTTGAGTTATCATAAAGATTAACAGGGTTATATAGGTTTTCATGGGATGAGTAGATATGTGATTTAGAATTGTTAAAGATCACTTTTAGGGGATTGATCATGGATAGAACAATTTTTCGCTACTATTTCAGAAAAGTTTAAAATTTAGAATAACCTGATAAAGATAGATGGTTGAAAAGGACAAAGATCTGGTATTTTTAGGACTTGTTTTGTTATCTGGAATTATATCTCTAGTTATTTCTATTTCTAGACTAGACCCCATATGGATAGCCATGTCTGTGTTTTATATTTTTTTGATGTACGGACTCACAAAGATCGAAGAAACTTTCTATAGAGAGATAAACTTGGATACTTTAAAAAAAGACCTTTTTATCATCACCACGATCCCTCTTGCAGCAGGATCCGCAGGGTTAGATAACCTTTTGGAGGGGAGTCTTGTTTTAGGTAATATTGCATTTATCTTTTTGTCAGCTTTTTTCGCCTTTATCATATTATTGATAATCGATGAATTAACTAGTTTTCGCAGCAACCGCCTCTTAGCTGTTTTATTCGTGATATCTTTCACTATTTTCACAGGCACTCTCTTCATATTCATACGATTTTTTACAGATCTCTATATGGGAACAAGTTATGTTAGTGATAACACTTATCTCATGGTATATCTGTTATTTTTATCCATTTTAAGTATAATACTAGGTCTTGGAATAAATAGGTATATATTGAGTTCAGAGTATTTCATGTTAGAAAATTTAAGAAAAGACACTGAAGTCGAAGACTTAGGTGGCGGAGTTAGGAAAGAATTTTTGCATTTGCTGAACTTTCTCTTTGGAAGGCATAACAATTTTTGGCTAGATTTAACATCAAGGCTATTTCAGCTAGGTATAATGTTCGTAGTTTTATACGGGATACACTCAAGTAGAAGACTAGTGATTTCATGGGGGCTTTTCTCTTTGATATTTGCCTTCTCTCCTGACCTTTTCAAGATCAATACGGACTTAGAAGTCCCATCTTTGATAACGATATGGATTACAGCTGTGACTTTTATATTTGCCTTCGGTAGAGCTATGCGTTTTTATGGCAATTTTTTTTGGTGGTCAGACTTTACTCATTTCTTAGCGGGTAGTGCTGTAGCTATCTTACTATTCCCTTTCTATATGTATGCAAATAAAAAAATAAAGAATCTATTTATTCCAATCTGGTTATTACTATTACTGGTATTGCTATCCATATTTCCTATCGGGATAGTATGGGAGATGTCAGAATTCCTAATAGATAGTATATACCAGACAAGACTTCAGGCAGGATTAGATGATACGATCTATGACCTTATCTCTAACTTTTTGGGTTCTCTTTTTACAGTGGCCGTGTTATATAGTGCAGTATCTAAAGATATCTTAAAACTTGAATATTTATCTCTTTGATCCTTAATTCCACTCAAAGCTATATAATCCATTCGAACAGATGTAGTAAAGGATTTCCCATTATATAACCCAGAAGGAAACCGAAGAACATGGGAACTAAGAAAGGGACTTTTGGGCTTACCCAGGCTCTATTTATATCTCTGTCCTTTAATGATTCTAAAGCTCTTTCGTTCAATCCTTTTGGGAAGAGCTTCATTCTTTTTCTCTCATCCTCGTAATATTCCATGGGCCAAACGAAAGAATCTTCGATCTTATCCACCTTCATCTTGTACCCGAAAAACATCTGCGGGAATCCTATGTCCGCATTTTTAAGGTTCATTGTGAGATAATATAGGGATAAGAACAGGGTTAAGATAGCTGCATTTAGAAGTATCACGAAGGTGAAAGGGAAGAAGATTTCCATGAAGTCTAATAAAACAGCATCACCAGCCCAATGAGTAAGACCCCGTATCTCTGGATAAAATGGGAAGAGAACAGCTAGGACTACTACCGCTTTTGCATCTGCTCCTCCATAAAGTATGGCAAAATAATATAGGACGAATGCCAGGCACATCATAACTATTACAGACATCAACGACCATAGTAGCATTGAGCTCCTAATAGAATAGATCATGTAGATTATAACAAGCACAGGTAATATGAACCATCCAAATACGAGGGGATTGATCTTTCCTTTATATACGATAGGAGGTCTCTCTATCAAAGCTTCAACAAATAAAAAAGCGATGGGTATGAAAATAAGATAATGCCTCCAACTGACGCCTCTCTGATAAAGATCCAATGCTAGTATCGATGCAGCGATAGGGGCCATGACCATCCATAGTTTATTTGGAACTTTACGGGTTCTAACATCACTGATCACAGCTACACCTAGAAAAATAAAACAGATGACGAATCTTATTATCGAAAGATCAATACTCAAATGACCAACTCCTATCCTTAATCACTTAGACCGGTTCACCGATCGGTTTATCCAATATAATTTTATCATACATATATGAAACGATCAAGGAGATATATATTCATAATTCTATCGTTTCACCTTCATCAGGCATATATATCTCAAATTCGTCCAGATCCTTAGCCAACTCTTCTCTTTTGTCTCCATGCATGAGAACGATATTCTCTGGTTCACATCCTTTTGCAAATTCTACCAGTTCTGAATGCCCTGCATGTGCGGAGAAGTCGTATTTCTCTACCTCACATTCAACGGGCAAGGTCGCTCCTCTATCACGGATCATACCATTATTCAGAAGCATATCTCCGTTAGTTCCTTCTACCTGATAGCCTGTGAGTAATATCGAGCTTTTCGGATCACGTCTGATCTCCTGTAGATAATTGAGTACCGGTCCTCCTTCAAGCATACCACTAGTAGTTACTATGACTTCTGCATCCATAGCTTGTTTTCTTGTAGAGTGAGATTTTACTTTATTCGCATTCCCAACACTATCTCTAAGTGCTTTAATGGAGCGTATGAATCCTTCGTGATTTTGGTATATACGGCTGACTGTTCTACCCATACCATCGTACCATACATCGTAATTTCTATCATTTAATACCATCAAAATCTCTTGGGTCCTTCCTACAGCAAACACCGGAACTATGGCCTGTCCTCCTCTTTCCAGTGTTTCATCGATCTTATCTAGCAATTCTTTTTCAGTTTCACCTCTATCCTTGTGTTCTTCACCACCATAAGTGGACTCAAGGATCAGGTTATCACATTCGACGGGACTCGTCCCCCACAGTAACCGACTGTTGCTGGTATTGATATCTCCAGTGAACAGTGTCGTTTCTTCTCCCTTTATCTCGAACATGCTGGATCCGGGTATATGCCCGGCTGAGTGGATCTCTACTTCAAGACCACCTATCTCCCTTTTGGAACTGTATCCCATCATATCAAAGGCTGCTTTTGTCCTTTTTATGTCAGCTTTCTCGAAATGTTTAGGATAGCCTTCGATCCCAGCTATCTTTAAACTATCGTAAAGCAGCAATTCCGATACTTCAAGGGTAGGGTGTGTAGTTAGAACCCTTATATCGTTCTGCCTGACCAATGCAGGTATCATACCACAGTGGTCAAGATGCGAATGTGATAAAAATGCGATATCCACTAAAGGTGACCTCATAGGGTACTCTGGTGGGTCTGCTGGAAGCATACCGTGATCAAATATTAAAGTCATATCGTTTTGATGCATTACCATCGATAGAGGCCCAACTTTTGAAACGCCTCCTAAGAAATTCAATTTCATAATATCTACCTTTTGTTCTCTCTAACTTTTTACTCTGTTAATTTTTCATTATCCCGTAGTATAAAAACTATTGGTAAAATAAAAAACATCCTAAACTGACTTTACATCATATATCTTTTCGCCGTCTTTGTATATCCTGATAGGTCCTTCAGATGATACTACGACTGCAATCGCCCTAGTATTTCTAGTGACTGAGGCGGCAGCTAGGTGCCTTCCACCGAACCCCTCTTCTACGGTATCATTTATATCCTCTTTGAACATGACATATCTGCCAGCGGACCTGGGAAAGCCCTCTTCATCCACAACGAAAGCCCCATCCATCATCGAAAATTCCTTGATAGTTTTCCAATTAGATCTGTCTGTGATGTTCAATTCGGATTTGTTATATCCTTGAAGAGGATCTTTTATACTATCTCGAGTATATCTAAGAACATTGTTTACATCACCTAAGATAAATAATGCACCTGTTGGTATCCCTTCTTTTCCTTCCCTTACTATGTGAGAACCGATATTGAAAGCGGATTCAAGGACTTTTATATCTATCCTACTCCCTACTTTATCTTTTAAATTTGCGATCCCCATATTATGGACATCAAAGAATAAGATAGTATCAACATCTGTGGAGATAACGAACAAAATCCTGTCTGAATTATCTACCAACCCTTCTGCTATGCACGTTAGCATTATATCTTTAGCCTGTGTAAGAACGTTGATACCTATCTCAGGCGGGTAATTTAATTTTCGAATTTGTACGTTTCCCTTTTCAAGTAGTTTGGTAAGAGGGGGTTTACTTGTGGTCACTATAAATTCGATATCTGTTATTTCATCTGAAAGGATCTCCATCAACTTCTTAGAATCTGTGAAAAGGATCAACTTAGTGGGTTGGATGTCTTCTTTTATTTCCGATATAGATCTTATAAATTTCTCCATGTTCTGACGCTTCAGATAGTAATATTCATGCCTTTTATCATTTTCGCATAGTTTATATCTCGTATTCGAAAAGGTCCTGAGGTATTGTCGTCATCTTGAAAATCTCCCTAGCTTCACTTTTTAATCCATCCACACTATCATATCGGGGACTCATATGGAATAAGAACAATTTATCCACACCGGCTCTTTCAGCTATCTCGGCTGCGTGTCTAACCGAAGAATGCCCTCTCTCTATAGCTATGTCTGACATCTTGGACTCAAGGGTTGCATCGTGGATGAGTACATCAGCGTTCTCAGCGAGTTTACATATATCGCTGCATGGTCTCGTATCACCGGAGTAAACCATCATTTTACCACGTCTAGGAGGGCCCACCACTTGGTCGGGTTTGACGACCTTCCCATGGACTTCCACATCATGACCTTCGTGTAGTTTGCTGAAAGATGGACCAACTGGAACTCCCAATTCTATAGCTTTTTCTCGGTCGAACCTCCCTTTCTTATCCTCCTCTTTTAAAGCGAAGGCCAGTGAAGGAACGTTGTGGTCGGATGAGACGGATTCTACAGAGTAACCATGGAATTTTAATTGGGCACCCGGGTTGATATCGAACACTTTTACAGGGAAATTCGGTCTAAAATACCCTAACCTGACCAATTGTTTACAGATCCTTTTGTTTCCCGTGGGCCCGTATATCTCCAATTCTTCTCCCCTATCGTTCAGATTCATACTCTGGATGAGTCCTGGCAATCCTAGAAAATGATCTCCGTGAAAATGAGTAACAAATATCCTTTTAATATCCATGAATGATATCGATGATTGGATGAACTGGCGCTGGGTACCTTCACCACAGTCGAAGAGGATCACTTCGCTCTGGTATTTTACCGCTATAGCCGGTACATTCCTCTTAGGCGAAGGATAACTACCTCCGGCTCCCAAAAATACTATTTTCATATAAGCATCAGATTGTCGGGTTTTATATAAATGGTTTTTGAAAGAATATTTCACATTTTCATCGAACCCCATGAGGATGATTTATATATGTAGGATTTAATTGACCAATTATAGGTGGTACGCTGGAAAAAGAACCAAACGGAGATGAAGAAAAAGGAGACGAACTACGAAGAAAATTGATGGACAGCCTCTTAGAAGGTAAACGTATGGAGGCCTATGCGGAACATAGAACAGAGGATATGAATCATTGTCACCTATGCGAAAGGATCGCCTATAAGAAGCTTCGTGGAAAAGAGGTCGGCCAGAAATGGATCTGTATAGACTGTCTTAAAAAGCTGAAAGAGATACTTGACACCCTAGATGAGTGGGAGGAAGAAGTAGCTATGGGTGAGGAGATGAAAGACCAGCTTGACGAAAATCTAGGATTGTAATATTGAATAGATAGAGGTGATCCGACTACGTGACATATTATGAACATCCTCTGGTGAAAGATGGGGCCATCGAGAAAAGAGATTATCAGATAAATATCGCAGATGTAGCTAAGGAAGTATCGACACTTGTGGTGATCCCGACAGGCATGGGAAAGACCATAATCGCTTTCCTAGTCATGGCAGATGTAAAATATAAAAATCCGGATGGCAAGATACTTTTTCTCGCACCGACGAAACCACTGGTGGATCAACATGCCCGGGATATAGAAGACTTGTTAGAACTAGATAAACCAGAAGTATTCACTGGAGATGTTAAACCCGATACCCGAGAAGAGTTATGGAAAGAAACTGATATCATAGTATCTACGCCGCAGGTTATAAGGAATGACCTAATGGCTCACCGCATCTCTTTAGATGATGTATCTATGATTGTATTCGATGAGGCTCATCGCGCAGTAGGTGGATATTCATACGTTTATATAGCTGAGCAGTACAAAAAAAGAGATGGATTGGTACTGGGATTAACAGCATCACCTGGCAGTGAAACGGAACATATAACCTCCGTCTGCGAAACCTTGGAGATCGATAATGTAGAGATCAGAACAAAATACGACCCTGACGTTGTGAATTATGTCCAGACTATGGATATCAAGTGGATAGACGTTAAATTACCTAAAGAACACAGAAGGATAGTGGATAGGTTAAAAGATATCTTAAAAAAAGATATCAAGAATTTACAAAGATATGGTTTCCTGAAGAACGAGAACCCTAAAAGAATTTCCCGGAAAAAGATAATCGAGGCCAGCAATCAGATACAGGGGCGACTACATTCCGGTGGTGATCCAAAGTTATACAATGCTGCAAGCATAGTGGCATCCGCTTTAAAGATCGACCATGCTATCGACCAAGCGGAGACCCAGGGTCCGGAAGTATTGAATGATTACTTGGATAAGTTGAAGAACGAGGCCGAATCTAGAGGAGGTTCTAAAGCTGCCAAGAGGTTGATGAACTCCAAAGAGATGAACGAGGTCCTTGCTCTTTTGAAGGATTTCGATGAAGTACATCCAAAGATACCGAAAACCGTAGAAGTAGTCAAAAAACAACTTAGACGAAAACCGGATTCAAGGATCATAGTATTCACCAATTATCGGAACACTGCCCAGAGGTTGACGAGGGTCCTTGCAGAAAAACAAGACCTGAAACCCATAAGGTTCGTTGGTCAAGCTGATAAAGAAGGTGATAAAGGACTGAAGCAGAAAGATCAACTAGAAGTTTTACGAAGATTTAAAGAGGGTACATACAACGTATTGGTAGCTACGAGTGTTGGTGAAGAAGGATTGGATATACCCGCTACTGATCTAGTGGTTTTTTATGAGCCTGTCCCATCCGAGATCAGAACGATACAGCGGAGAGGGAGAACAGCTCGGGAACGCAGGGGAAATGTAGCGATATTGATCACCAAAAATACCCGGGATGAAGCATATTACTGGGCTAGTAAAAACAGAGAAAAAAAGATGACTAGGAATCTAAAAGTACTAAAAAAGGGTCTTAGTGATGAAGTACGGGTAGGGGAGTCTATGAGGAAAAGAGAAAAAGAATTTAGTGTAGTGAAAAAGAAAAGTAAGAAGCAGCTCTCTAGAGAACGGGATAGGATAGAATCGATCAATAAAAACCAGAGGTCTCTCATGGACTTTGAAAATGGGACAGGTGAGGAAACGGAAGAGGATGAAAATAGTGGTGTTAAAACAATAACTATTGACACGCGCGAGCAGAACAGTAGAGTTGCTACAGAGTTATCAAAGAAAGGTATAAGGATCGAAACTTCTCAGCTAACGACTGGAGATTATATCATATCAGAGGATACCGCCATCGAAAGAAAATCAGTGGAGGACTTCCTGGAATCGCTTATCGACGGCAGACTATTTTCACAGGTTAAGACCTTGAAAGAACAGTATATGAATCCCGTGATGATATTAGAGGGAGAAGGCCTTCATCACAAGCGGAACATAAGCGATAACGCGGTCTATGGAGCTCTAGCTTCTCTAGTTTCTGATTTTGGTTTACCTATAATTTCAACTAAAAACGAGGAGGAAACGGCTTCTTTGATCAATGCTATGGTCTCTAGGAAGAAAGGCATTAAAGGTACTAGGTCAGTGAGAAAAGACAAGGCATCTATGTCGACCTTTGACCAAAAAAAGTTCATAATAGAGGGATTGCCGTCTATATCTGGGACTCTTGCGGAGAGGTTGTTGGATCACTTTGGGAGTGTTAGAGCGGTTTTTGAGGCAGACATCGAAGCCCTTCAAAATGTGAAAGGTATCGGTCCAGAAACCGCTGAAAAGATCATCAAAGTGCTAGACGAAGAGACCCGATAGTATCAACCGTAAAATACAATACGACAATGTCACATGGTTCTAAATGGTGTTTTATTATGAGCAGGAGATGGACAGGTCCCATGGAGCATAAAAGTAAGTACGTTTACAAGATCCCGAAGGGTTATAAAAAAGGGATGAGGGTTGATGGTTGGATATTTTCTGATGATGAATTGATAGAATCTATAAAGAATGATAATGCCCCAGAGCAGGTGGCGAATGTTGCTACCCTGCCAGGTATTGTAGGTCCTTCTAAAGCTATGCCCGATATCCACTGGGGTTATGGATTCCCGATAGGTGGAGTCGCAGCACTAGATGCTGAAGAGGGGGTGATCTCACCTGGTGGTGTGGGTTACGATATAAATTGTGGGGTCCGATTGGTCCGGACCGACCTCCAGAAAGAAGATGTCAGCGGCAATATTAAATCTCTTGTGAACAAGATGTTCGACAATGTACCTGCAGGTGTCGGTCGAAAGAGTAAGGTAAGATTGAAGACCGGAGAACTTGAGACTGTCCTTGATCACGGTGTAGAGTGGGCTGTAGAAGAAGGATACGGTTGGGAGGAAGACCTGAAACGGATAGAAGATAACGGGAGACTTGAAGGAGCAGATTCAGATAATGTCAGCCAGAAAGCAAAAGATAGAGGTGCTCCTCAGCTTGGCACGTTAGGTGGTGGAAATCATTTCCTGGAGATCCAGAAAGTGGATAAGATATTCGATAAAGAAGCCGCTGAAGCTCTTGACATCGAAGAGGGTATGGTTACGACCATGATCCATACAGGTTCTCGAGGATGTGGCCACCAGATAGCTACAGATCACATCCGGAGGATGGAAAAAGCTGTGAGAAAATATGATATCGATCTACCAGATAAGCAGTTGGCATGCGCACCATTCGATTCACCAGAAGGTCGTGATTATTTCGCAGCTATGAACTGTGGGGCCAATTATGCATGGACGAACCGTCAACTGATCTTACA
>SL_5KL_010_SEDDRAFT_10000150_pt1 | contig 41771 bp, 33 predicted proteins | sample SodLakKL_010_SED_FD_9118 | JGI IMG/M metagenome (IMG submission 9118)
CCGCAGTTAAAAAATTGAAGCACCCCGCCGCGAAAAAAAGGAATACCGCTGATATAAAAATCCTGGCTTTCATTCTCAAACCCGTCATTTACTTAAAATATCAAAAAATCCCTTCTCTACCACTCTTTCAAATCCCACACATTCCACATCCGCAAACCTCCCGATCCTTCTGTATTATCTATTAATAAATCATCTGAAAATCCGCTGTAATAAAGAGCTCCCGGAGAGAAAACCAACTCAATATCCCGGTTTAGATCGCAGCCTCCGTAGCGCCTTTCAAAATTAATGTTTCCTTTATGTGTCATTAAACCATCGCTTAAAAAATTAAAATCATCCTCACCGTAGGGCTCCCCCTCGTTGTTTATGGTGAAGCCCTCCACGGTAAACTCAACCTCGTCTCCAAATTCATATGTTTTCCTGGTGAAGTAAAGGTCATCGCCCCGGGGATACTCCCATGATGTTTTTCTGTCATAAAAACCGGAGTAAATATCATACTGTTCATAATTTTCGCGCCTATTTTGTAACTCACCCCAACTATCAACATCGTCTCCGTAATCGATTTCCCACACATCTCTTTTTTCCTCGCCCTCCCCTTCTATATAAAACTCCTTCAGGTTAAAATAGTGTATCCACATCCCAGTGCTCTCTTCACCCGCCGCATCGTTCCTAGATATCACCTCCAGCATATCTCCCCCCTCCCCTTTCTCCACAACGCTGCAGGTTTCACCGGACATAACTGAGGTCATCTCCTCAAGAATCCACTCCGGCTTCTCACTGGATTCGGAGTAAAACATATCAGGCATAACCAGGCTTAAATCCCCGGGAAGCTCTTTATTGAAAACAAAATTTATTTCACCCAAATCGTACCTGTCCCCCCTCTTATTTAAAACAAGATAATCAAACTCTTTACTATCCGGGCCGACAATATACTCCTCCACCCTCACCCTTCTTCCGTCAGCGTCAATAAAATCACCGCCGGATTCCATCTCCCCCTTTATGACCTTCCCGGCGCCCCCGGAGAAAACCCCCTCCCTGGATATCTCGCTGTACATCTCCCTGCGTACATCCCTGCGGTCAGCATCTTCTTCAGGGGCATCTTCCCTTTTCCCCTTATCAGGCTTTTCATCCTCTTTTTCCATCTTTTCGGGGTCCGACGGCCTTCTGTCCTGTAAAATTTCGCTGAATTCCCCCGGAAGTATATGCACCTTCTCACCCGTGATTCTTTCCATGGCCTCCACAATCCCGCTATAAACCTCAACCCTTGTGAGCTCTTCAGCGACCCTAACCTCAAAGACGGTACCCCTTACCGCTATCACCGCCTGGGGAGTTTTAATCTCGTATGAATCTTCGGCCCCAAAATCTTCAAGTTCGGACCTCATCCTTCCCTGAAGCATCTCAAGGGCGGTTTCTTCTTCCGCGGCCTCCTCTATGGTAACTTCAGTCTCCGGTTTAACGAAAGCACTATGCCCCGAAGGAAAAACTATCACCGCCTCGCTTTCCGGGCCCGTTCTTATTCGATCCCCGGAATTTAATTCTGCCGGGGGAGAGATTCTTTCCCACTGAGTATGGGGATGCCTCATAACATCCAGCTCCCCCTCCCCCCTCAATAGCTCTGCAGAGGCGGCATAAAGCTCCCCCTTAAAAAAGACAAGTGATACAATCAGCGCTACAACTAATAATGCCGGATTTTTACTTAAATTTTTTATCAGAGCCCTCCTTTTTTAAAATGTTAATCAATACCCTGAAAGATTTCATCTTTTCATTCTAACAGACCGGGTCCTCTCCGGAGTCTTTCACCTCATAAATAACAACCGGCTTTTCTTTCCCTTTTACATTCAGGGGCGGCATCTTTGAAATCTCAAAACCTGCCCCCGCTTCCCTGAATGTTGACTCGCTTATGAGAATCTGGCCGGCCCGGGCGCTCTCTTCAAGGCGCGCAGCCAGGTTTACATCGTCTCCTATAACCGTATAGTCGGCAAACTGGTCCGAACCCATATTGCCCACAATAACATCCCCGGTATTTATGCCGATGCCGATGTCTATGACATTTTTGCCCTCCTGCAGCCATTTCTCCTGCATCTTCTTAAGCCTTCTTCTCATTTCAACGGCAGCCTTCACGGCAAGTTCAGCATGGTTTTGCTGCTTAAGCGGCGCTCCCCATACTGCCATTACCGCATCTCCCATAAACTTATCAAGGGTTCCCCCATATTTGAATACAACATCTATCATTTCGGTCAGATATTCATTTAAAATATGGACGACATTCTCAGGTGCAAGCTTTTCCGACATGGAAGTAAACCCCCTGATATCTGAAAAAAGAACGGTTAAGTGTTTGCGTTCCCCGCCAAGCCTGACCTTATCGGGATCCTTGAGAAGCTCATCTACAATCTGAGAGGAAACATACCTCTGAAACACCCCTTTTATTTCTTTCTTCTCCCCCTCTTCTCCCATAAACCTGTAGAGCGTCAAACCCGTATACGAAATCAAAACAGAAGCGAGAGGATAAAAAACCGGCAGCACATAATTGTTTCTGAAAAGCAGAAAAGCCGCAAAAAAATAAGCTGATAAAAAAAGAATATTCGCGCCGGCGGAATAAAGGGCTTTCAGTTTTGAGGTTGTAAATAAAGCAAAAACACCCGCAAGAAAAATTATAAGAAGGCCCGGTATATTGCCGACAGGGATGAGATAATCCCCCTCAAGCATATTGGAAACGGCGGAAGCGAGAAACCCCACCATGGGAAATATGGGGGAATACGGGGTAGGCCTTAAATCGGATGTTCCGGTGGCGGTAAGCCCCAGAAAGACAATGCGGTCTTCAAGATTATGAAGGTCATAAAGCGGCTCACTACCCGAGCGTATAGAATCATACGAACTTACTATTCCCATAAAAGAAGCCATATCAATATTTTCGGGGCTGAAACCCCCAGGATGGTTGACCAGCATGCGGCATTTCTCATCAACCGGGATATCAACTTCACCGTCTTTAGTCTTTATAGAAATCTTCCTTCCCGGCTCAATTATTACATCGCCCCTTGAAGCTCCGAGATAATTCACCACAACATCAAGCGCGACACTCGGAAGAATATAATCTCCATACCTCATCACAAGGGGCACTCTTCTGGTAACACCATCGGTATCGGGCTCCACGTTCACATACCCCGAACCCTTTGCCGCCTCCGCAAGCTCTTGAATAGGAAGAACCGCTCCATCGGCTTCAGGGATAGGCGTATTTTCAAGAGCGGATGAATCCCCAACGCTTATTCTCTCCAGAAACTCACTGCATTTTAGCTTTCCGAACCTGTCTTCCAGAATTTCCTCCGGCGCGCCGGTTTTCTTAAAAAGGTAAAAAGGGAAATAAACACTTCCTGCAGCCTGCGACTGACTGGCCAGAAGAATATCATCTTCGGGAAAATCACCCGAGGGTTCGGTAAACAAAACATCAAAAACAACATCCGAAGGAGAAAACGGCTTCATCCAGTTTACAAAAGAGGCCATGTATCCCCGCCGCCAGGGCCACCTGCCGAGCCCGTCAGAAGAGACACTTTCATCTCCCACAGCGACTATAAACACCTTATCGGATGCCGGGCTGGGCCCCCTTAACCTGAAGCGCCAGTCAAGGGTTTTCAACTCCAGGGTCTCCCATATCCCCAGAAAAGCCAAAAGAGAGACCGCAAGAGGAAGAAAAGTAAAATATAAAATTATGTTTTTTCTCTTTTTCAATACATAATTATAATAATATGGTTTTACTATATATTCAACTCAAGTATCTTTTTTATCTTACCGGCCGCATCTGCCGGGTTCTCAGAAAGATTAACAGCAGAAGATACGGCTGCTATTGAAGAAACCGCCGAGACATCCCGAATATTTTCCGCGTTTATCCCCCCCACCGGCACCACCTGAATACCCGCTCTGCCGGTGACCCTTTTAAACCCTTCAATTCCGATTATGTCCCTTTTCATAGATTTCGTTGAGGTATGAAACAGGGGGCCGCATCCGATGTAACTGGCCCCTTCCTTTTCCGCTTTAACTGCTGCTTCGGGGGTATGCCCGGAAAGGCCCAATATCCCGGAAAAGATTTTTCTTGCTTCCCTCGCCGGAATATCCTCTCTGCCGAGATGAATACCGTCAGCGCCTGCGCAGAGCGCTATATCAACCCTGTTGTTTATAATCAGGGGTATCCCTGAAAATTCCAGCTTTTTCTTTAAAAAAAGCGCTGCCTTAAAAAACTCCCTGTCGAATAAGTCCGGAGAGCGCAGCTGCAGAGCGCTTATATGAGGAAAGATATCAGTTATATTTTCCCGCCAGGGTTTTTTTTCCCATGAGAGAGGGTCAAAAAGAAAATATACTCCCTTTTGAGGAAATTTCATTAAAAAAGAAGCCTTTCTTTTTCCATTGTCCCTTATTTAAAAAAAACGTGGGTTCAGCTTTTCTTTTCCCCGTACATACTTTCTGGGTCTTTTATCTTTTCCTCTCTGTCCTTCCACTCTTTTCCTTCCCAGACCCGGTAAAAACAGGAGCGGTTCCCCGTGTGGCACGCGCATCCGCCCTTCTGCTTTACCTTAAGGAGTATCGTATCCATGTCGCAGTCGGTTCTTATCTCTTTGACTATCTGAACATTTCCGGAGGTTTCCCCCTTAAGCCACAGTTTATTGCGGCTTCTTGAAAAGTAACAGGCCTTTCCCTCTTTCAATGTCTTTTCCAGGGATTCCCTGTTCATATACGCCAGCATTAAAACACTGCCGTCTGAGTAATCCTGGGTAATACAGGGGACAAGCCCTTTTTCGTTAAATTTTATTTTACCTGAATCCATTTAGTTCTCCTCTTTTAGTGTTCTTAGTGCCTTTGGCATAAAACCCTCATCTGCATAAAGGGCCTTCCCAACAATAACTCCTGTCAGGTTTGAAAGCTTCAGCTCCTTCAAGCTTTTTAAGTCTTCGACGCCCGAGACGCCTCCGGAAGCTATAACAGAAATATCAACCTTCCGTGCGACTTTTTCAATCCACCTGACATTCGGGCCTTTCATTGTGCCGTCTTTTTTAATATCAGTGACAATAATCTCCCTTACCCCCATCTTCTGAACTTCCTGCGCAAAATCACAGGCATCTTTTATACTTACTTCTTTCCATCCTGCAGTTGCCACCTTTCCTGACCTTGAATCAATCCCGACAATTATTTTTTCAGGCCATTCGGATACCGCCTTTTTTAAAAAGCCCCTGTCATACAGGGCCGATGTTCCCAGAATTACGCGGCTTATCCCTCCCGCCAACAGCCTCCTAACTGTCTCATAATCCCTGATACCCCCGCCTGTCTGCACCGGAATATCAAGCTCTTTTGCAATCCGTAAAATTACCCCGGCATTCTTTGTTTTCCCTGAAAAAGCGCCGTCTAAATCCACAACATGAAGCCTTTTCGCCCCCATATCCTGCCACTTTTTTGCCATCTTCAGAGGATCCGGGGAATAAACAGTTTCATCTTCCGCCCTGCCCTGCAAAAGCCTTACACAATTCCCCCCCCTTATATCTACAGCCGGAATCAGTATCATTACACTCTCCTCATATGCACATTTCTATGGCGTCAAGCCTTCGAAAACCGCAAATTATATTACCCCTTTTGTGGAGGGAAGGCCCTTTCCTGAAACCTTTACAGCTTTTCCGATTGATTTTGCAAGAGACTTAAATACACTCTCCGCAATATGATGGTTGTTTTCACCGTAGGCAAGGTTAATGTGAAGCGTGGCCCTCAGGGCCCTTGCAAAAGAATACATAAACTCCTTTATTAGAGAATAATCAAAATCACCCTTCGGGTCCCAGGGAACAGGGTAGTCAACATTATAAACAAGAAAACTCCGCCCCCCCAGATCAACGGCGGTATCGCATCTTGCCTCATCCATCGCAAGCATGGCCCATCCGTAACGCTCAATTCCCTTCCTCTCTCCCAATGCCTTATCAATCGCCTTTCCAAGAACCGATGCGGTATCCTCAACTGAATGATGCGCATCGACCTCAACATCCCCACCGGCCCTTATCCTCATATCTATCCCTGAATGCCTGGAAAGCTGGTTGAGCATATGATCGAAAAATCCATAAGGCGTCTTTATGTCGGCGTCGCCATTACCGTCAAGATTTACAGAAACCTCAATATCTGTCTCCCGGGTCTTCCTTTTCTCTTTTGCTTTTCTCATTCTACCTCCACATTATATCCTGAAAATGATTCTATTACCGCTTTCAGAAACCTCTCGTTTTCTTCAGGCCTGCCTACCGTAACGCGCAGTTTGTCGCGCATACTCTGTGACTTAAACCTCCTTACTTTAATATTCCTTTTTCTTAGGGAATCTAAAACCCGCCGGATTTTCTCTATTTTCATAAGTATAAAATTCGCTTCGGTATTATAAGGTTTAATGAACGAAACCCCCTCCAGCTCCCTGTAGAGTTTTTTTCTGGATTCAACAAGCTCATTTACAGTATAAAGAATAGACTCCCTGTTTTTAATCACCTCCTCAACTACAACCTGGGCAACCGAACTGAAATTGTAAGGAAGCTGGGCTTTTCTAAGCTCGCGGGCAAGATTTTCATTTGTAATAAGGTACCCGGCCCTGACACCCGCCAGCGAAAAAGCCTTTGAAAAAGTCCTCAAGACAACCAGGTTTTCCCGCTCCTGTACGGAGCTGATGAAACTTTTCCCGGAAAACTCATAATACGCCTCATCCAGAACAGTCAAAACCGAATCGCTCGAAAGTATTCTGTTTATCTTTTCTTTACTGTAGCAGTTTCCGGTAGGGTTGTTCGGGTATGCCATAAAAACAATATCCGGAGAAACCGAGAGAATATCTTTATCGGGAAGACTGAAGCCCTCTCCGTGCGGTATCCCTTTGTAGACGGTTCCGGTAAGTTCTGAAAGAATTCTGTACATCGAAAAAGTAGGTTCGGCCGCCGCGGCCTTTTTCCCCTCTCCGCCGCAGGAAAATAAAAGAAGCATTATCAGTTCATCCGAACCGTTACCCAGAACTATATTTTCCGGCGAAACACCGCAGTAATCGGCAATGTATCTCTTTAATGCAGCATTGTCCGGGTCGGGATACCTGTTCATCCTGATCCCATAAATTCTTTCTTTTATCTTATCCTTTATTTCCCCGGGTATATCATAAGGATTCTCCTGCGCATCAAGTTTAATCTCCCCCTCATCAACATCCTGCACTTTGTACGGCTCCATCGCGGATATTCTTTTCTTTACATACCTGTTCAATCTTTTAAAACTCTCCTTTTTACCGAAAGAGAATGATACTTCATCCCCTCTTCCTCCGCTATCCTCATAATCTTATCTCCGGCTTCCTTCAAGGCGCTCTTACTGCATTTTATAAAAGGAATTCTCTTTAGAAAACTCCTTACTCCCAATCCCTCGCTGTATTTTGCCGCGCCGCCCGTAGGCAGCGTATGAGAAGGGCCTGCCCAGTAATCCCCCAGGGCTACCGGGGAGTTCTCCCCCACAAAAACCGCGCCGGCATTTCTCACTTTCTTTTTGATTTTTTTAACGGAGTCGTTCATGCACATCAGCTGCAGATGCTCGGGAGCTATGAGATTAACTTCCTCAACCGCCTCTTCAATGTCTTTTACAAGAGCAAGGTTAACCTGAGAAGCCAGATCACCCGGGATTCCTTTTCTGACCTCCTCAAGAAGCTTCTCATTAAAGGTGAAAAAAAATGATCTCGAATCGGGAGAATGCTCGGCCTGAGCAGCAAGATCCCCCACTATAACATTAACATCCTGGAATTCATCAGCAATAACGGCAACCTCGCTTGGGCCCGCAAACATATCAATACCAACCCTGTCTGAAAGAAGGACTTTCGCCTTCTGAACGTAGCTGTTTCCCGGGCCTGCTATAAAATCAACCCTGTATACGGTCTGGGTTCCGTAGGCCAGGGCTGCCACTGCCTGAGCCCCCCCGACCCTGTATACCCTGTCAACGCCGGCAATCTCGGCAGCCGAAAGGACCCCAGGAGTAAGTTTGCCCGGGGGCGTAACCATAACTATTTTTTTTACGCCCGCAACTCTCGCAGGCACCGCCCCCATTAAAACAGAAGAAGGGTAGCTGTACCTGCCCCCGGGAACATATAAGCCCGCGCTTTCAACCGGCTCAAAGATGTCTTCTATGTCAATGCCTTCCTTCGAAACCGAGGCGCCCCGGCACCCCTCCAGCTCCTTTAGTGAATATCTCTCAATGTTTTCAGCAGCCTCTTTAAGGGCATCATACAACTTTTTATCCACCCTGGCGGCCTGGCGGCGGCGTTCTTTTAAAGAAACCTCTATCTCATCCGGGGACAACCTCACACCGTCAAACTTTTTTGTATACTTTATAAGCGCCTTATCACCCTTTTTTTTGACGTCTTTTATTATTTTACTTACTTTCCTAATCATTATTCAGGCTTTCCCCGTTAACTTCTTCCTCTTCCCTAATGTCAGCCCCGAGGCTTCTCAAAATATGAACAATATTATCATACCCGCGTTCAATGTGGGATATCCCTGTAATTTCAGTAAGCCCCTTTGCAGACAGGGCCGCGATAATCAAAGCAGCGCCGCCTCTTAAGTCACAGGCCTTTACCGGAGCCCCCGTAAGGTTTTTAACCCCCGTTACAATAACGGATTCACCCTTAACCTCAAGGTCCGCCCCCATCCTCATAAGTTCGGCGCAGTGAAGAAACCTGTTTTCAAAAACCTCCTCGCTGACCACGCTTACCCCCTTTGTCCGCGCCAGGTAAGCGCAAAAAGGGGCCTGAAGGTCTGTAGGAAACCCCGGATACGGCGCCGTTCTTATTTCAGAAGGCATGGGGCGCGAAGGCCCGCAAACCCTTATTTTGTTCCCGTCCACATCCACATCCGCGCCGCTTTCCTCCAACTTATGAATAAGGGCTTCCAGAACATGCGGATGGGAGAAGTCTATTTCAACCTTTGACCCTTTCAGAGCCCCCGCAATAAGGTATGTGCCCGCCTGTATCCTGTCATCCATAACTGTAAAATCAACCGGCCTGAACTCTTTCCTTCCCCTTATCTTAACTGACCTCGAAGAAGGCTCTATCTCCACACCCATCGCTTCCAGAAAAGCCAGCATTTCTTCAACCTCGGGCTCCCTGGCAATATTTTCCAGGACCGTCTCCCCCTCCGTACGGCTGGCGGCTATCGCAAGGTTTTCCGTAGCCCCCACAGAAGGGTAATCCAAATTTATAACCGCGCTCCTGAGCCCGGATGAATTTAAGTTCACAAAACCCTTAGAAACCTTAATATCCGCCCCCATTTTTTTGAATCCCTTGAGATGAATATCTATGGGCCTCGTTCCAATTGCGCATCCTCCCGGCAGGGCAACCCTTATATTTTTTTTCCTGGCGGCCAGGCCTCCCATAACAAGAACCGAAGCCCTCAATTTTCTAACCAGCCTGTAGGGAGCTTCGCCCGTAAGCCCATCAGACTTCCTTACAGTAACCACGCTCCCGTTTCTCTCAACAGTTTTACCCAGCACCCTAAGCATAGCTATCATCACCGTTATATCGGTCATATCGGGAACATTTCGGATTATGCTTTCCTCATCGGATATAAGCGTAGCTGCCAGAATAGGAAGTACGGCGTTCTTCGAGCCCCCCACATTAACTTTTCCTTTTAACGAAGCAGGCCCCTTTACACATATTTTTTTTGTTTTTTTATTCACTCTTATATTTCCATAATAAATTTTTCCGGAGCGTAAAAACAGCAATCAGATTAATTTTCGCCATTATAACAAATTTAACCGCAACTTTTCTATTATGCGGACCGTCCGTAAGCCAGAATACCTGTTCGCATTCTCATTTATTGCGGGCCCACCTCGCTGATAAAAACCCTGTCTATGCCGGAGTAATCCTTCACTAAAAAAGGTTTGCTAAGATTCTTCATCTGCCGTGCATACCTAATTACCGCCTCACCCTGATCATACCCTATCTCAATAAAGATTCTTCCGCCTCTCTTTACATACCTTCCGGAGCGAGAGAGTATTCCCTTTATAAAACTCATTCCGGAGTTTCCCGCTTTTAATGCACCGGCAGGTTCCCTTCTGACCTCATTTGAAAGCGCCTCGTAATCAGTTTCCGACACATAAGGGGGGTTGGAAATAAGAATATCAAATTTGCTCTTTATAATGTCTTCATCTGAAAACATGTCCCCCTGGATAAAATTAACCCTGTTCTCAACTTTATGGATTTGAGCATTACGCCGTGCGACTTTCAATGCAGAAGGGGATTTTTCCAGAGCCGTCACTTCCGCGCCTTTAAGCTTTGCAAGCGCGACAGCAATATTGCCGCTTCCGGCGCCAAGTTCAACCACTGAAGGTTTTTTTTTCATTCCGTCTATATACTCCATGCATTTTTCAACCATTATTTCAGTTTCCGGCCTCGGTATGAACGTGGCGGGAGTAACCGTAAATTTCATCCCCATAAAACAGGCCTCGCCTGTTAAATAAGCCGAAGGGACCCCCTTTTTTCTTTTTTGGATAAGATTTCTGTAGAGCCCGACAGCTTCACTATCAGGCGTACTTTTTGATTCCAGAATTAAAAAACTTCTCTTAACCTTAAGTATGTGCCCCAGAAGAAACTCGGCTTCAACCTTATCTCCGATAACCCTTCTGCCCTCATCAAGAAGTTCACTGACAGTCGGTTTCTTTACCATCAAAGCTCTCTTAACTGCTTTTCTCTGATTCTTTTCTTTATTTCTTCCAGGAATTCGGCTAAATTTCCATCGATTAATTCTTCGAGTTTATGAACTGTAAGGCCCGCCCTGTGATCTGTCACCCTGTTTTGAGGGAAATTGTATGTCCTTATTTTTTCGCTTCTATCTCCCGAACCAATCTGATTCCGCCTTCGGGCCCCCTGCTCTTTTTCCTGCTGGATTTTAACATGCTCTTTTATTCTGGCTCTGAGCATATTCATGGCTTTTCTCTTATTCTGCATCTGCGAGCGCTCATCCTGACACTGCACAACAATTCCCGTAGGCAAATGAGTTATCCGCACTGCCGAATCGGTTACATTAACATGCTGTCCGCCCTTCCCGGAAGCCCTGTAAGTGTCAATCCTCAAATCATCTTTACTTATATTTATCTCCACCGGATCGGCATGAGAAAGCACCGCCACACTGCATGCGGATGTATGTATCCTGCCGCCGGATTCTGTCTCGGGCACGCGCTGAACCCTGTGAACACCGCTTTCCCATTTCAGATTTCCATACACATTTTTTCCTTCAACAGAGAAAATTATTTCTTTAAATCCCCCCAGGCCGGTTTTATTCGAACTGTATATATCAATATTCCATCCGGAACTTTCGGCAAACCTTGCATACATGCGGTATAATTCATAGCAAAACAGCGCCGCTTCGTCACCGCCTGTTCCGGCCCTTATCTCAATTATCACATCTTTATTCTCGTCCGGGTCCTTAGGCAGAAGATAATTTTTCAATTCTTTTTCAGTTTTTTCAATTTTTTCAGATAAGATTTCCATCTCTTCGGCAGCAAGGTCTTTCATATCGGCTTTTTCCTGCTCAAACAGATTCTTTGCCTGCTCGTATTCTTTTTTGAGTTTCAGGTATTTCCGGTATGTTTCCACCTGCTCTTTTAGCTCGCCATACCGGCGGCCGAGTTCTTCAATTTTTGACGGGTTATCAGCTATCTCCGGAAGGGTCAGCTTCTTTTCAACTTCTTTATATTCCTTTTTTAACTTTTCAAATTTTTCAAACATGTTCCTGTAAACCCCATTTTATCTATAAAACATAAGCTTGCAACTCTCTTGAATAATTCCCGCCCTAAGTTTTTCCTGCTTCAAATAATAAGCTCGCGGCTCCCTTAAATAATTTCCCACCATGTTTTTCTTGCTTCAAATAATAAGCTCGCGGCTCTCTTAAATAATTTCCCCCAAGTTTTTCTTCCTTTAAATAATTTATCCCGCAGCATATCCTGTTTTCTATATTCAAGGCAACAAACCACTGCCTTAAGCTTGCAACTCTCTTAAATAATTCCCCACCATGTTTTTCTTGCTTCAAATAACAAGCTCGCGGCTCTCTTAAATAATTCCCCTCCAAGTTTTCTTGCTTCAAATAATAAGCTCGCGGCTCCCTTAAATAATTTATCCCGCAGCATGGCCTGTTTTCTATATTCAAGGCAACAAACCACTGCCTTTACTTTTTACTTCGATTTGTACAGCCTCTAAGCGGTTCGGAAAATATTATAATTAGGAATTTGATTGTTAAAACGTTTAAAAAAAGGCGGGATTGAAAAATGGGGTCAATTTGTCCAGTATCTTATTTTTTAAAAAGCACCATCAATTATGGACTGGAACAATCCATTTTGAAAAGCTGATTTTTCAGTTTGTATCTTCCCGGATTGAACCACTCTGACAAGCTGTTTTTTCAGTCTGAACTTTCACGGATTAACCACTCTGAAAACAGGTTTTTATTTTTTTCCGTACTTTCTTTCAAACTTTTCAACTCTGCCTGCTGAATCGACTAATCTCTGTTCTCCGGTATAAAAAGGATGGCATGCAGAACACATCTCCACTCTTATCTTTTTCTGTGTTGAAAGCGTAGTGAAGTTTTCGCCGCACGCGCATTCAACCTCTACCTCATACATTTTTGGATGTATTTTCTTCTTCATATATTTATCAGCTCCCTTTTTCTAATGTTTTTATTGTTTTTAAACTCTCACTTCTTCTATTTTTCAGCGTACTTAAACCCTCTTTTCACACTGAATTATGGTGAGCCAGGAAGGACTCGAACCTTCGACTAACGGCTTAAAAGGCCGCTGCTCTTCCAACTGAGCTACTGGCTCACTTTTATGTTTTTCACATCTTCTATATATTCAACTTTTTTCAGTTTTTCTACTACCTCTTCGGGAATATCTCCATCCACTTCTATTATTGTAACCGCTTTTCCGCCAATCTTCTCCCGCCCCACTTCCATAGATGCAATATTTATTTCATAATCCGCCAGTATGGTTCCTATGTGCCCTACTATGCCCGGCCTGTCTATGTTACATATTGCAAGCAGATTTCCGGAAAGCGGTATATCAAATATATACCCGTTCAACCCGGTAAGTCTCGCCTTTTTGCCGATTATCCCCCCTTCAATAGAAAAATCGCCATTAAACTCAATCTTAATTTCCCCGTACATGTCATTGTCGGAAACCACCTGTTTTGCAACTCTCATTCCCTTCTCGGTTGCTAACATCTGAGCATTTACCAGGTTTACCCCTTCATTAAATTGAGAAAGATACCCCATTAAAATGAACCTGCTTACTGATTCACCGCTTTTTCTGATTTTGTCTTTATAGCTTATTACTGCCTTTTTTGTCAACTTTTCAGTATATTGGCCTGCAAATACACCCAGTTTTTCTGCAAGTTTTTTCAGTTCCACTTCTATGTCAGCACCAACAGCATTTACCGCATTTACAATTTTACCCGTTTTAAGAAAAACTGAAACCTGCTCGGCGATTTCAACGGCAACCCTCTCCTGGGCCTCAGAGGTTGCAGCCCCAAGGTGGGGGGTATGAATAACATTGTTCAGACCCAGCAGCGGCGAATCGCTTGTCGGTTCCTCTTTGTAAACATCTACAGCAGCTCCGGATATTCTCCCCTCTTTTACAGCCTCTGCAAGATCCTCTTCATTAACAATTCCGCCCCTGGCGCAATTTATCAAAAAAGAAGACTTTTTCATCTTCTTTATCGTATCTTCATTTATAAAGTTCTTTGTTTTTTCGTTTACGGGCATATGAAGAGTGATTACATCGGACTCCTTCAGGAGTTCTTCCAGTTCTACCATATCGGCCTTAACCTCTTTAGCCTTATCGGCGCTTGTGTATGGGTCATGAACGAGCACATGCATTCCGAATGCATTTGCTCGCTTTGCCACCTCATACCCGATTTTTCCAAGCCCCACAACCCCCAGCTTTTTTCCGTATAACTCCTTGCCCTTGTACTTTTTCTTCTGCCATTTTTTTTCCGAAAGAGCCTGATGCGCAAAAGGAACATTCCTGAGCAAACTCATTATCAGGGCCCATGTATGCTCACATGCCGAAATTGTATTTCCGGCAGGTACGTTCATCACAACTATACCCTTCCTTGTGGCAGACTCCAAGTCAACATTATCAACCCCGACCCCTGCCCTGCCAATGATTTTCAGCTTATCCGCATTATCTATTATCTCTTTTGTAACGTTTGTTCCGCTTCGTATTATTAACCCGTCATAACCCCTTATTTCTTTTTCAAGATTTTTTCCGTCAAGCGAGGAATCCATCTTAACCTCAAAACCGCTTTTTCTTAAAATTTCCAAGCCGCTTGAAGAAAGATTGTCAGTAACAAGCACTTTCAATTTATTTTTCATTTATATTTCCTCCTATATTCACCAGGTGATATACAGTTTATTTTCAGGTATTTCATGCAGTTTTAACTACAGGAGCAGACCTCTTTTCAACCACTTCGCCGTTAACGATGCACTCAACAACATCTTCTCTGTCAGGAATATCATACATTATATCCAGCATAATATTTTCAATTATCGTCCTCAGTCCTCTTGCCCCTCTTGATTGTTCACTGGCCCGGGTTGCTATTTTATGCAGAGCGTCCTCCGTAACAGTTAGCCTTATTCCCTCTAATGCAAATAATTTCTTATATTGCCTTACAAGAGAATTTTTCGGCTCCTTTAATACCCTTACCAGATCATCCCGGTTTAAATCATTAAACGGGCCTATCACAGGAAGTCTTCCAACAAGCTCCGGGATCAATCCGTACTTTGTCAGGTCCTGCTGCTGGGTCTTGCTGAACAACTCCCCAATATTTTTTTTCTTTCCCCTAACCAGCCTGGACCCGAAGCCGACCTGTTTATCACTGATTCTACTTGAAATTATACTCTCCATACCGTCAAAGGCACCACCGCAAATAAAAAGTATATTCGTGGTGTCTACTTTTATGAATTTCTGATTTGGATGCTTTCTCCCCCCCTGTTTATGCACATTTGCTACCGTTCCCTCCAAAATTTTCAGCAGCGCCTGCTGTACCCCCTCACCCGACACATCCCTTGTAATTGAAGGTGTTTCCGACTTTCTGGATATTTTGTCTATTTCATCTACGTATATTATTCCCCACTGCGCCATCTCAACATCAAAAGCAGCGTTCTGCAACAGGCGCAAAATTATATTTTCCACATCCTCACCTACGTATCCCGCTTCTGTCAGAGTGGTAGCGTCTGCTATTGCAAAAGGCACGTCAAGTATATCCGCAAGCGTTCTCGCCATAAGTGTTTTCCCGGAACCGGTCGGGCCCGCAAGGAGAATATTAGACTTTTCCAGCTCTACGTCATCTTCTAATTCTATAGCATCTCTTCTGTTTTCAAAAGAGAAGGGCCCCTTGCCCGTCAAACCCGCCCGTTTATAGTGATTGTATACAGCAACAGATATAATTTTTTTAGCCATCTCCTGTCCTATCACATACTGATCCAGAATATTTTTTATTTCGCTCGGACGGGGCAATTTCCTGGTCGCAGCCTTTCTCTCCTTATCCGCCACCCTGTTTATTAATTCATTGGATTTTTTTATGCATTCATCACATATGAATGTGCCCCTATCTCCTACCATTTTGAAGGCTTCATTTTCACCTTTTCCGCAAAATACGCATTTTTTCATATCAAACTTAAAAATATCGTCACTCAATGCTTTAACTCCGTTATTTTATCTCTTTTCTGCTTTTAATAACTTCATCTACAATACCGTAATCTTTCGCCTCTTCCGGAACCATAAAAAAATCACGCTCGGTGTCCTTCGCCACCTTCTTTATCTTCTGTCCCGTATGGTCTGCCATAATTCTGTTTATGGTTTTTTTAATTCTCATGATTTCCTTCGCCTGAATACCTATATCCGTGGCCTGTCCCTGAACCCCGCCAAGCGGCTGATGTATTAAAACCCTTGCATTTGAAAGAGCATATCTTTTTCCTTTATCTCCCGCCGCCAGTATAACAGCGGCCATCGAGGCGGCCTGCCCCATGCAGATTGTGGAAATTTTAGGCGTTATATACTGCATTGTATCATATATTGCCAGTCCCGCCGTTACTGAACCACCCGGAGAGTTTATATAAAGGGAAATCTCCTTATCTGGACTTTCGGCTTCAAGAAACAGCAGCTGAGCAATAATCACATTTGCAATATTGTCGTTAATCGGGGTGCCGGCAAAAATTATCCTGTCCTTTAACAGCCTTGAATATATATCATAAGCCCTTTCTCCCCTCTGGCTTTTTTCAACCACCATAGGAATAAGCTGCATTAATTCATCTTTTTTTTCAGACATTCTTTATAAACCTCCTGTTTAGTTCTTTTTTAACTCTTCTTCCACTTTTACTTCTTTTATTTTCGCATGTCTTTTTATAAATTCAAACACCTTATTTGTTAATATTGAGTTTTCATTCACAAAGTTTTTTACTTTATCCGGATCATTTGTTCCGAACATTTCCATCATTCTCTTTTTTTCTTTTTCCCGGTCTTCATCTTTTACTTCAATTCCTTCCTGCTGAGCTATCTTAGATAATATTAATCCAGCCCTTATTTCCCTGACTGTTTTTTTCTTCATGGATTCGACATCAATTTCAGATGGGTCCCCCCCCTGCTGCTGAATATACGCCTTGCCTCTCTGAAGGTTCTCCTCTGTCTTTTCTTCAACAAGTCCTTCCGGTACTCCAAACTCGTTTTTACTTAAAAGCTGCTCTACAATCTTATTCTCAAGCTCATTCTTTGCATTTCCATCCAACCGTTTTTTCATATTTTCTTTTATGTGTTTTCTCAGTTTCCTTTCATTTTCAAAACCCATACTTTGAGCAATTTCCTTTTTAGAAGGAACCGACTTTTCTTTAACCTCTTTTACAGTCAATTTGCAGACCGCTTCTTTTCCCGCAATCTCTCTGTTCTCATAATTTTCAGGGAACTTGTACTTTACTTCCTTTTCTTCATTCTTTTTCATTCCAATTATATTCTTATCAAATCCCGGCAGAACATTTTCTCCGCCTATTTCAAAGTAGCTAAGCCGCGGATTATTTAAATTTATTTCCTCATCCCCCATAAAAACCCTCAAATCAACAAAAACATGGTCTCCATTTCCGGCAACACCATCCCTGCTTTTCAAAGTGCTGTTTTTTTCCCTTAAGTTTTCAATTGTTTCCTCTATGTCTTTTTCACTTACTTCATAAACAGGCTTTTTCAACTTTAGTTTTTTATATTTCTTAACCTGTATATCAGGCATCACTTCCACTTCAGTAGTTAAGTGAAACGGGCTTCCCTCCTCGAGTTTAAAGTCAGTAATATTTGGTGTGTTTGCCGGATTAATCTCCTCTTTTGTAAAAACATCTGTCAGTATATCGGGAATGTAATTATTTAGAAAATGTCCTTTTGCTTCTGATTTAAACCTTTCCTTTACTATCCGCAGCGGAACCTTGCCCTTTCTGAATCCGGGCATAGAAACCTCTTTTGCTATATCTTTATAACATTTCTTTAAATACCCATCTACCTCTTCCCAGGGCATTTCTATTTCCACTTCCCTTTTGCATTCTGAAATATCGTTAATTTTATAATTTATCTCTTTTTCCATCTATTCTTACCTCTCACTTTACTTAAATCCTGGTGTCGCGGGCGAGAGTTGAACTCGCACTCCCGTGGGAACCAGGTCCTAAGCCTGGCGCGTCTGCCAATTCCGCCACCGCGACAACTAATTTGGTGAGCCGCCAGGGACTTGAACCCCGAACCCAGTGATTAAGAGTCACTTGCTCTGCCAGTTGAGCTAGCGGCCCGTTTTTATCTGGTACCCTCGGGGCGATTCGAACGCCCAACCTACGGCTTAGAAGGCCGTTGCTCTATCCATTGAGCTACGAGGGTACATTAATTACCCTTACTTTTATTCTTTTTCCAATTTATTTCTTTGAGTGCCTATGTTAGTAAAATTTTCAAGTTATTGTCAAACTTGATAACGCAAGTCTTTTCTAATGTGGGTTCTCTATAAGGTTAGATTACATTAACTCATTTACTTTTGCAAGTAATTTGCTCGGCACAACGGGTTTCATGATAAAACTGTCCGCCCCCATATTGAAAGCTTTTTTAACTTCTTTTCCTTTTGATGCGCCGGTGCACATAAGTACCTTGATTTTTTTTGTTGCCGCAGTTTCCTTTATTATTTTACACGCCATCCATCCATCTATTTCAGGCATACGCGCATCCATAACTACAACTTTCGGTTTTGATTTGCGCGCTATTTCTATAGCTTCCTTGCCCGAGGTTGCCTTCAACACATTGTATTTCGCCGCAAGAATGTGAGACAGCATTTCCACTACAGTGGGTGAATCATCAACTATCAAAACATAATCTTTCTTTTTTCCGAATATCAAATCAGCTAAACCTCCCCGGTTATTTAAAAAATCCCATTTATTCTTTTATTTTTCTGAGTACATCTGAAAGCTTTTTCTCTATATCGCCGCACCCCCCGTTGTCTTTTTCAGTATTTTTTTCAACCACATCAAGCCCTTCCAGCAACAAATCCAGATAAGAACCATTATTACAGGATTTGTCATCATCTATTTCAGTTAAAATACTTTCAATAAGATTTACTACTTCAGGGAGATTATCATATCCAGCAATAGAAAGAATTCCCTTTAAGGAGTGAACTGTTCTGATGGTTTCATCAAGAGAAAAACCGTTACACGAATTTTCTTTCATTTTTTTAATATCGTTTTTTATTATCTTTAAGTTCTGACTTACTTCGCTTTTTATGATTTTCAGCGTGTCATCATCCATAGCTCTGCTCCTTTTAAAGATGAATGTTGTTATCCTCTACTATAAATTAGTAAGTGAAAAGAACGAAAAAGTCAAATATTTTGCGATACTCCCGCTTTTTATTATCATAATTAAGGCTTTTCCAGGCTAATTTTTTTTAAACCTATTATAGAATTTGATACATATACCTCATCTGCAGATAATAAATCTTCATAAAAAATATTTTTCTCTTTTACTTCACCCGATTTTACCAGATTCCTTCTAACAGTTCCATTGAGCAATCCGCACTCCAATTCAGGTGTATATATGCTCTCCTCTTCCTTTATATATACATTGGATATGGCTCCTTCCGTGAGTTGCCATTTTTTGTTAAAAAACAACACATCATAATATCCGCTCTTTCTAACCCTTTTCAGCTCTCTGGCATATAGATTTCTGTTTGTGGTTTTATGGTAAAGAAACACATTACCGGGATCCGTTTTTTTATCTGAAATAACCGCTCTTTCATCCGCAAACTCTCCGATGGCCTTTTTTTCAATGCGGATATACCCGTTTTTCGAAAGAAGAATTCGCAGCTTAAAGATGCCCTCCGGATATTTTTCTTTTAATTCCTCCAGTATCCTGTAAATTTTCCGTTCATCGTAATCAAAATTAAAGTATTTTGCGGATTTTTCCATTCTAGCCAAATGGGCCTTTATGTTTACGGGTACGGAGTCGTAAAGCACCGTTTCAATTATTCTGAAACTTTTCATTTTCCTTCATAATCAGAAACCTTGCTTTGGTTTTCAGTTCTTCATACTCATCTTCGCAGTTGGAATCATTTACAATACCTCCCCCGACTCCCATTTCACCCTTTGAGTTTTTCAAGAGCAACGTTCTTATCGCCACATTAAATCTGCTCTCTCCTGCAGGGGTCATAAATCCAAGGGCTCCACAGTATATTTTCCTGTCATTTTCTTCAAGCTCTCTCAATATTTTCATGCTGTTTATTTTAGGGGCACCGGTGACCGAACCGGACGGGAAAATATTTTTTAAAATGTCAAAGAGAGATACATTTCTCTTTAGCTTGCTCTCTATTGTGGAGGTCATCTGAAAAAGGGTTTTATACTCTTCAATCTCAAATAAGTTTTTCACACTTACCGTACCGTAATTCGATATGCGATTTAAATCGTTTCTCAGTAAATCAACAATCATCACATTTTCACTTTGATTTTTTCCGTCATTTTTCAAAAACACCCTGTTTTTAAAATCTTCTTCAGGGTTCATCCCCCTGCCGACAGTTCCTTTCATAGGCTTTACTTTTATAAAATCCCTGTTTCTGTAAAAAAACAGCTCGGGAGAAATTGAAACAATGGAATAGTCTTCAAATCTCATAAAAACATTATAAGAGGCCCCCTGCTGCCCTTTTAAATCCCGATATAAATCAAGAGGATTTCCATTAAAATCAAACATATACTTTGAGGTAAAATTCAGCTGATAGGTGTCCCCTTCGACTATATGGCGCTTTATTTTCTTAAGCTTTCTGCAGTAACGCTTTTTATCAATCATCAGTTTCATTTTTTTCATCTCGTACCCTGAATAGTCAGGATAGCTGAAAAACCCTCGAACGAATTTTTCTTTCCGATGGTCATATACGGCAGGTTCATCGAAAACCATCATTACCGCCAGAGGAAACGAGCTTCTTGAGCTGAAACCTTTTAAGTTAAAGGCTTTCTCCATTACATAGCCCAGTTCATAGGAGAAAAAACCCGCCAGGTAATACTTTTTTGAAAAATGTTCAATCTCACTGAAAAACTTATGCACATCCTGATTCTTCCTGAGATAAAAAATTCTCTTTGGTTTTGTAAAATAATAGGATAGATAAGAATCAGCGTTTACTTTATTTGTTTCAAATATAAAAATTTCTGTTCCGTCTCTATCTTGATTCATTTTGAAAAAATCTATTTATTCTTTAATATTTTGATTTTTAAAAGCCTTTTTATTTGCGGCCTTTTTGTAAGCGCTCCTGGAATCTATTATACCTTTCTCAACGAGGCTTTTAAGATGTTGTTCTAATGTCTGCATGCCTTCCGCCCTGGCAAGCTGGATGGTTGAATACATCTGGGAAATTTTTTCTTCTCTAATCAGGTTTCTGATGGCATCATTGGCAATCATTATCTCAAGCGCCGCAACCCTTCCGCCTGTTTTCTTTTTAATCAAGGTTTGGGAAATAACCGCCTGCAAAGATTCTGCCAGCATAAATCTCACCATCCCCTTTTCATTGGCTGGAAATACATCGATTATTCTGTCAATTGCCTGCGGGGCGCTGTTGGTATGAAGTGTTGCCAAAACCAGGTGCCCCGTTTCTGCTGCGGTAAGAGCCAGTTTTATTGTCTCTAAATCCCTCATCTCCCCTATCAGAATAATATCCGGGTCTTCCCTCAGGGCTGAACGCAGCGCAGCGCTGAAACTCCGTGTATTTTTATGCACTTCACGCTGATTTATTAAACACTTTTTACTTTCATGCAGATATTCAACAGGGTCTTCAATAGTTAAAATATTCAAATAATTTTTCTTGTTTTTGTATTCAATCATTGCTGAAAGAGTTGTGGTTTTTCCCGACCCCGTAGGCCCCGTTACCAGGATAAGCCCGGAAGGACTGTCAACTATTCTTTTTATAACACGATCATGACCGATATCCTTTAAACTCATTAACTCTGCCGGTATAGCCCTGAATGCAATGGCCGAACCCCTGTATTGATGAAATGCATTTACCCTGAACCTTGCCCCGTGCGAAAGTTCATACGAAAAATCAATCTCATAATCCCTGTTGTAAATTTCCCTCTGCTCATCATTCATTATCATTTCAATCATTTTTTTTAAAATAGCACCGTCTATAGGTGCAATGCCTACTCTGTAAATATCACCATCAATCCTTAATATTGGAGGCATGCCGGCTGACAGATGCAAATCCGAAGCATTTTTTTTAATCGTAAACCTGAGAAGCTCATTCATGGAAGGCGGCTTAGCCTGTTCGGAAAAAATCACATATAAAAAATCCATGATTTTTTTATACTCTTTAAAGCCCTTGCTATTAAATTCTTCCGAAGAATCTGAACTGTAGCCAATATTGTAATCCACAAGATGCTTTCTGTATGAAAGTATCTTATCCTCAGATTCGTTATCTGCTTTACAGGAACCGGCTGTTTCGATATGAGACAGCCTGTTGTGCAACTCCCGGAGACCCGTAAAAAATTTATTAAAATAACTTTTTTTATCTACCCCCAGAACCGACAGCGCTTCTTCCAGGCTTTCTTTTTCAAGCGACACCTTAATAACATCCCGCATTTCTTCATCCCCGACAGAGGAAAGTTCTTTCTCCGTTATATATTTTCTGCCTGAAAGCTTCCCGGAAATGAGGTTAATTAAAATAAAAAGGCGGGCGGGACTTTTTTCTTCAAAGACTGTATTTTTCAAATTTTTAATGGCTCTTAAAAATAAGTTTTCAAAATCCTTTTTATCTTCTGAAATCAACTCCGCCCAAAAACCCATATCAAATGGCTTTTGAAAACTCAGCAAAAGAGCTTTTCTCTCTCTGCCGGGGCTGATTTTATTTATACATTTTAAGAAGTACTTTCTAATAACCTTTAAATAAACAGAGTTCTGTGGATCTGTATTTATATTCCCCACATTTTCATATTCCCATTGAATCACATCATGCTTTTTCCTGGCATTTTTTCGGGTTAAATCCGACAGATACCCCTCCAAAACATCCCTGCTCCATTTTATATATGTAGTTTCTTTTGGATTATAAACATGAAGATTTTCCGTAATGAACTTATGCGCCTCTTCAACAACACCCTCAAAATAACGACCTTCCTCAACACCCATCCGGGAAACGAGAGAAAACAAATATTCTCTCGTTTCCTCACAAAAACTACTGTAATTTTTATAATTTCCCGTTCTTATCTGAATAATTACCGGAAGGATATTCTTCTGGCTTAAAGATTCTCCTGTCATCTTTCTCCTCTCTACAGGGTGCTTACAACCTTGAAAATGTTCTTTCCCAAATTCTGCGCCGCTATTGATTATCAAATTTCAATTAATAAAATTAATACGGTCAAGCAGTATTAGTAATGTTAACATTTAATGACTGAAAATTCCAATTTAATCATAAAGGATATAAAAAAAAGCCTTAACAGGGCTTGCCACGTAAAATTCCCTGAAATAAGGGGTCTTTTTCATAACATAAAAATAATTTCATCTTTTTCTCATTCGAACATAAACCTGCCCATCGATGAAATATACGGAAACCTGCTTCTTATAAAACTTAGAGAAAAAGCCAATTTAAAAAATTCAAATTTCCTTAATATTCTCTATGACAATTCAATCCCAGAAAAAGATTCCCCAAAAGGGTTCAAAATAGAATATGGCTCAACCAGCCCCGTTGTTCTTTCCCCCGGCATTCCCTATTCCTATCAAAAGATGATTACGTATGATGAAAAAACCCTTTTTAAAAACAACAATAACATACTTCATAGCATTCCTGATGAAAACCAGAGAACTTTCCAAAAAAGAATAGACCGGATAAATAAAACGATAAAGGAGGCTTTGCAGAAGAACGGTTTAAACACAGTAGAAAAAATAACTGCCATAAGAAAAGAGTTCTTCTCATTATTAAAAATTGATCCTATAAAGGAAAACCCTTTTTCCAAACTACCCACAGCCCTATGCGCCAGAACGCTGGAGTTGCTTTACCAGAAAGGCTACCCTTTCTGGGATATCACGCTTCCGGAAAACTACTCAAAATATAAAAAGCAGACATATCTCATTGAAGGAATAGACTGCAATAATCTCAGAACCCCGGTCAGATTCGAAAAAGATTATTTCATATTCAAATACTCGGACACAGAAACCAAAAGAATTAATAAAAACAATATTTTTAGTTCATTGTTAAAAAGAGAAACAATTCCAACAATGCCTCTTGTAATAATGTGTTTAATGGTGGCGCCGCAGATAATTCATATTGGGGGCGCTTTCTGGCCCAAATACGCTAAGCCTATCGCATATAAATTAATAAAATGGCTGGGAGTAAAGAGCGATGTAGATGACCTTCTTAAATCAACTAAAGGCTTAAAGCCTATAAGCATATATAAAAAAAGCAGGTTTTTCTACGGGTTTCCTTTGATATACAGTGTCTTTGGTAGAAAAAAAATACTTGAGCATCTCGATTCCCTTAAACCGGAAGAAGTTGAACTGCAAAGGCGTGTATTCAAAGATTAAATTTAAAAGTATTCTTATATTCTTCCTCTTATACCAATACAGATAATATTTGACCCCTGCCTCTCCCTTATAACCCCAAAAACCCCCGAACGGTGGTGAATCCTCAGAAAGGCGCTCACTTCAGGAAAAAAAGCCAACCTGCCTTCCGCTTCAAACATCATATAAAGAAGAAACCTTCCCGGTTTCGGCTGCCTCCGCCTTTCTTCAATAACCGGTGTTCCAAAAGCATATGAAGGCCCTATGCCATAAGCGACTGAAATATCAACCATATCATCCCACGGAAACCTATTCCACCTGATTGCAGCAAGCCCGTTTATTTCAAAATGCTCCTGTATTCCTGAATGCTTACCAATATTAACTTCTCCTTCTAATACAAGATTCGGCCTGAGCTTAAGAATATTTCTGCAGGCAGAAACCGCAGTAAACCACGAATCCCTGTAATCGGTCTCCATCCTAAAAAGTATATCAACAAACCTTGTTCTGCTCCATCTTCCGTGATAAACTGAATATCTCCAGTTTTTTAAGCTCTCTTCTTTTAAAGCTGAATTTAAACTGCCTTCGCATTTTGTAGATGATAATGATAGCATTAAAATTATCCAAAATCCGCAATGCAATAATTTATTATACATAATAGATAAAACTAATAGATAAAACTAAAGAATATTTTTTTCAGTTTATAACAGTTTTTCCTGACTCACCTCAGTACCGTAGAATTCTGCAAGGAGTTATTTTTCTTAATCGATTTTTGCACAGAAAAATTTTTCCACTCTACGGCACCCCGAGAACAGTCATTACTGCTTTTTGAGGTTTTTTTCATGATTTTCACATGTATTAGCAGTTTACTTTTATTTATAAATCCATTAAAAAGCTTTTTTCGCAAATTCCTTACACCTGTTTCATTTCATTAAATATTTCAGGTTGTGTCAAGAAGAAGAAAAAAATTTTTAGCTTTATTTTTTTAGTTATAATAGATGGAAGATAGTAAAAGAACACTGTTAGTCAGCGTTTATTAAAGTATTTTTTTCACGGACTGCCCGGATGGCTATGCCGTAGTATATCTAAAAGCGCACATTATATGCCCTATAAGTACCCTAAATGGTGGAGGCGGCGGGAATCGAACCCGCGTCCAGAAATCATGAAACAGGGTATCTACAGGCTTAGCCCCGTCTTTTTTTCTTCCGCACTGTTACGAGACAAACAATATGCGGAAGGTTTCCCCTTAAGGTTTCGCTTCAGAAGCCAGGGGTTACTTCTGAAACTATACCGTCATTATGGCACTCTCGACGGCATGACGATCAATGACCGCCGGAGCGGACTGCTTTTCTTTAAGCAGCCAGTGCTAGACTATCGTCTGCGTTTACTTAATCACCGGAGTTTTTAAGTGGTTCCGGCGAACACTGCCTGCTGCCCTAATCTCTCTGATTCCTGTCGAGCCCTAATCGCCCCCATATGCTATTTCAAGGTTCTATTGTAATTCTATGCTAAATAAACTACTATGTCAAATAAAATTTGTAAAATATTATGTTCCATGTTAATATTTAAAAAAATTTGTAAAGGGAGGTTTTCATGAAAATATTTATTATCTTAACAGCGGCACTTTTGATTCCCGCTATCGGACACAGCGGATGGATTGAAGAGGTAATTAGAACAGAAGCAGAAGACAAACTGGAGCCCGTGGTTTCAGATGTCGGGACCGCTATAAGCGGTGGAATGTATCAAAAAGCCGGAACACTGGGATTTCCGGGAATTCAAGTATCAGTCGGAGGGAGTGGAATACCCGTATCAAGCGATAATGAATTTATAGATCAAGATTTTGTAGCTATTCCCTGGGTTACTGCTAAAACCGGACTGCCGATGGGTTTTGACGTATTTGCAAGAGGTTTTCAGTATAAAATTGCCGGCGCGGATACTTCCATAGGAATACTAGGCGCGGGTGTAAAGTACAGTATTCACGAGGAATCGGTACTTAACCCGTTTCCCGGCGTCTCCGCTCTTATAGCCCACAACAGGCTTAGCGTCTCAGATTTCAACGTAAACACCACATCTTTAGGCTTATTAGCCGGTAAAGACCTGGTGATTATAACCCCTTATGCCGGAGTTTTTTACGATATTATACGCTCTGAGATAGACACGGACACACCGGTTGGCACCTTGAAACCTTCAAAAAACTTAATGCGTTTTGGAGGCGGAGTTGAGTTTTCTCCTCTGCCTTTTCTTGTGCTTAATGCTTCTTTTAATATAATTGAGGGAGATATTGCCTATGAAGCAGACGCAGGGGTCAGGTTTACGCTTCCTTTTTAAGATAGAAGCCGCCGCAGGCGGCAACCATGGAAGCATTATCCGTACATAAACGAACACCGGGGAAATAGGCTTTTATGTTTTCAGGGGATTTTTCATCAAAAAGCTCCCGCAGCCTGCTGTTTGCTGCAACTCCGCCGCATACAAATATCCAGTCTGCTGAATAATCCTCAGCCGCCTTTATGGAATTTTTTACAAGGGGGGTCAAAGCCGCTTTTTGAAAGGAGCTTGCCAATTCTTTAAGCTCCTTTTCCCCGGAAATTTCTTTCAGGTCATATTTAATTTTGTACAGAACAGCCGTTTTTAATCCACTGTATGAAAAATCATAACTGTTGCCCAGCTTAGACACCGGAAAATTGAATCTGTTTTCTCTTACTCCCCTTGAAGCCTTTTCTATTGAAGGCCCCCCTGGATAGGGCAAACCCAGAAGCGAAGCCACTTTATCAAAGGATTCCCCTACAGCGTCATCTCTTGTATCTCCGATGATTTCATAATCGCCCCACTTTTTTATATAAAAAAGACGCGAATGTCCGCCTGAAATCACCAGCCCTATACCGGGAGGAGGCGGCAGCTGGGTAAACACATGTGAAAAAAGATGCGCCTCTATATGGTCAACTTCTTTTATAGGAATATTCAATAAATAGGACAGCGTCCTGGCAGAAGTTAACCCCACTAGCAAAGATCCCTCAAGGCCGGGGTAGGCGGTAACCGCCACGGCATCAATATCTTCATAATTTATTCCGGCCTCCGTCAAAGCCTCTTGAATTAATAAATTAAGCTTTCTTAAATGTTCTCTTGAAGCCAGTTCAGGAACAACCCCGGCATATTCGGAATGAAGGGATACCTGCGAAAATATTTTTTCGGAAACTATATTTGTACCCTCTACAATTGAAACAGCCGTCTCGTCGCATGATGTTTCTATTCCCAGTATTTTCATCTGACTATTTAATTACTATCCCTGTTTAATGGAGCACTTCTTCAACCTGAACAAACTCCACTCCCGCTATTTTTAATTCCGGAATCATCTTTTCAAGAGCGGAAACGGTATTTAGTCTTTGAGCATGACATATAGCCACCATTGTTTCTCCGGGATCAACCCTTTTTTTTATCAGGCGAAGCCTTCCCTTGATGTAATCCAAATCGTCTTTATTATCCAGAAAGAGAGTATTAAGAGCAGTTTTCACACCGTAATCCCGGGCCATTTCATATCCAAGTGTTCTCCCGGTAGTCCAGGAATCAATAAAGAAAAGATTTTTGTCTTTTGCAATTTTTAAAAATCTGCTCATTGACTCAGGGTTTGAGGTAAAAGAAGATCCCATGTGATTATTCAAGCCATTAATGCCCGGCACATCTTCCATGGCTTTTTTTAATGCTGACCTCATCTCCGTTTCATTCATTTCATTTAAAAGCACGGGTCTTCCCGGGTTTACTTCCGGATATCTTTCAGGCTCCATCGGCATATGAAGAATGTAGGGGATGTTTTTTTCATTAAACTTTTCGGCATAATAGGTTGATTTTCTAAGCCCCGGGAGTATGGCATAAGTTAAATCTATACCCAGTTCAAGAAAGCGGCCGATATCGCTGTTCTGACCCAAATCATCAACAATTATTGCGACCTTATATCTTTCCGGGACCACAGTTAATTCAATGCAGCTTAAAACTGCTCCGTGCAGACCAACCTCTATCTTCTGCGACTTTTCCTCTTCATGGATATCAATTACATCGTATCCGCTTCTCCCGGCTACTTCCCTTAACAGCCGGCCTACAAGATCCATCCGTTCAGGCGTTGTTTCAATCTGCCTGTAAAGCTCTACCCATATCATTCTGTCCTTTTCTTTTTCGGTCTTTACAGCGGAAGATATTTTTTCTTCTTCCTTTCCCGCCTCAATCAGATACTCAGTTAATATATTATCTATCTCATATGCCTTTTCCGTCAGGTCTTTTACCCTTGTCCTGATAAAGATTATTCCGGAAGCTATAACTAAAGCAAGAATTAAAAGAATAACTTTATTTTTCTTCATGCAGTTCTTTAGGGCTGTTTCTCATAAATATTTTCCTTGCCATAAGCAAATCATGTGCCCTGGCCAACTGGGGGTCGAGAATTTTTTCACCCGGCTTTTCTTCCTCTTCATCTTCATCTTCATCCGGATAGTAAATCTTTTGCTGCTGCTCAAAGATTTTCCTCCGTTCATCTTCTGTAACAGAGACCAGAATATCCGGCTTTATTCCCTGTTCATGTATCTTCTTTCCGTTGGGTGTAAAGTACTGCGCGGTTGTAAGACGAAGTGAAGAGCCATCCTCCAGATCGATAATACTCTGGACAGATGCTTTCCCGAAACTCGTTTCACCGATTATTATTCCGCGCGCATGGTCTTTTATAGCGCCTGCGACAATTTCAGAACCGGAGGCGGAGCCCTTGTTTATGAGAACCACCAGAGGAATATCGGGGGATACCGGCTGCCTGGATGTGCGGAATTCTCTTGTCTGATCCGACCGTCTTCCTTCCGTATATACAACCAATTCGTTCCTTTTTATAAAAATATTGGCAGTTTCAACCGCAGAACTCAACAGGCCGCCCGGGTTGTTCCTAATGTCAAAAATCAGACTGTCAGCGCCTTTCTCTATGAGTTTATTCAACTCTTCCTCCATTATCTTCGGGGAGTCCTTTGTGAATTCCACAAGGCGCAAATACCCAATGTCATTATCCATCATTCTGGTGTAAACTTTCTGGGGGACAATTGAAGCCCTTGTTATTTCATATTCTATTAAATCATCTTTATCTTCTCTTTTTATACCGATTTTAATATCTGTACCCACCTCACCCCTCATCTTGCTGACTGCCTCTCTTACGGTCAAGCCTACGGCAGATTCCCCGTTAATCTCCACAATCCTGTCACCCGGCATTATGCCAAGCTCATAGGCGGGGGTTTCGGGCAACGGACTTACTACGGTAATATACCCGTCTCTTTCCGTGATTCTAATTCCCAGGCCTCCAAACTTACCTTCCGTATCTTCCTCCAGAATTTTAGCATCTTCCGGCTCCATAAACTGTGAATACGAATCCAGTGTTTCAACCATCCCTTTCAAAGCCCCGTATATGAGTTCCCTCGTATCCACTTCCTCTACATAATTTTCTCTTACCAGAACAAATGCGTCAGAAAAAATACGCATCAGCTGCTCAATGTTTTCACTGTTTTTGCTGTATATTGGTTTTATCACCAGCAAAGAGCATATAAAACCGACAAATATGACTAATAGAGTTAATTTTCTTTTCATTTTTTTCTCCTTTATTTTTTAACTATTTATTATCTGCGCTATAAATATCTTAATGCATTTTTATTTAAGCCACTCGATAGGGTTCTCGGGCTGAGAGCCCCTGCCCAATTCAAAGTACAGGTTTTCTAAAGATAATTCCCCTATTTCCTGGGCGGGTTCAACCTCTTGAGCTACTTCTACCCCTACATTTTTTAAATTCCCATATATAGTATAATAATTCTTTCCGTGTTCAATTACAACCATATTACCCTTGCCGCTGAAATAGTCAGCATAAACAACCTCCCCGAAGCCAACGCTTTTCACAGTCCTTTCGTCTTCGGGTTTTATCTCAATCCCCCTGTTATAAATAACTGTATCCAGCTGTGAATGCCTCTGTCTGCCGAATTCTATTACCACCTCCCCCTTTAACGGCCATGGAAGACCCCCCTTTGCCTTCACAAAATCCTCAGCAAGCCTGTCTAACCGCTCAATATTCTCAGCTTTTTCTTTAAGCGATGTCACCAGGCTGCTTAATTTTTCTTTTTCCTTCTTAACGCTTAGCAGCTCTCTCTCCTTTTCCTTTCTGTCTTCTTCAATTTCTTCTAGTAGCTCCATATGCTTTTTGTTTTTCTGAATAAGCCTTCCCTGAAGTATAAAAACCTCTTGCTTTCTATCCAGCTGCTTTCTCTTCTGTTCCTGCAAACTGTTTTTGAGTTCTCTCTTTTCCCTTATTGATTCTTCGCTTTCTTTATACCTGTTTGTTTCATAATCAAGATATTTTGCTTTATAGAATTTCATTTTATTGTTCTCTTTAGACATAATCTCAACATACCAGGGCAGCTCTAAATTTTTTTCATAAAAATATCCCTTTAAGGCTTTATCAAGCCGCATACCGTACTGTTTGCCCTTTCGCATTTCATAATCTAATTTATCTTCAATAATCTCAATGTTGCGTTCCGCATAATTAATATCTTTTTCTATATCATCCACCTTTTTCCTCGTGGATATCATCTGTGTCTCAAGATTCTCCAAACTTATTACTATCTCTTCTTTTCTTTCATCGAGATGATTAAGCGTTCTGTCAATCTGATTGATGCTCTTTTTGTATCTTTCAAGCTCAGACTCCTGCTTGCGGATTTTTTCATTTATTGAATCCAGATCCTGCTCAAAACCGGAATATACCCTCTCTGAAACAAAAAAAACAAGCACTGTCAAAACAAGTTTAGTTTTCATTTTCTTAATTGCAAATAACCGATCACTCCCGGCACAAAACCGCTTAATAATATAACCGCCAGTGATCTGAATGTCCTTAACCTCATTGCTATACCCAGATAACCGCCTACAGCATGGAGTAATGTATAAGCAGCTATTGCGCTAAATACCCCTTTGAAAAAAATAATCATAACTTCCCTGATAATCGCATACTCAACTTCAGATGCGGCATTGAGAGCAATATTCTTCTTTGCCCCGGCGGAAATAACATGTCCGGACGACGCTGAATATGAAAGGAGCACAAAAAGAAAAGCAGATAAAAACAAAACAGATGAAGAAATACCACCCAGCTTATCTATAATTTCCTCTGCTTTTTGAGCAGCAGAGTATGAAAAGTCCACATTATCTATAATCTTCAGGTTCTCCATAGCTCTTGATATATTAATCATATATGGTAGATTAATCTCATTCATTTTTAAAGTCAAAGTAGCCGGCAAATTAAATCCTTCAGGAATATCTCTTTCCCCTGAAAAAATTTCCAAAGCCTGCTGAGAGGTTAAATAGCTTTCAACGGTAAAATAATCATTTCCGGAGATGATATCTTTAAACCCCTCGATCCCGGATTCGCTGTAACCGGACTGCAGGTAAACTGTCATCTTTATTGAGGAGGATAACTCGCGTGCGAAATCTTTCGCTAATGAAAAAAATTCAATGCCGAACACCAGGGCAAAGGCGGCGGCAGTTATACAGAAAGAAGATATTAAAGTGGACCTACGTGATTTCCCCATTTTCAAGCCTCAACACCTTCACTGCCTTTCTATCTGCTTTTATTCCGGGTCGCGCAGAGAAAACAACCACGGTATTTTTGCTTGCGTAATCCGCCAGCATGCGCAAGGCTGTTTTCTCATCTGAAAACCCCCCGTAATTAAAATCACATATAATAATTTTCGGCTTCCAGACCATAACCATTGAAAGGGCGAGTGTTTTTTTCTCAATAAAGGATAATTTAGAGGGGGATACTTCCCTTTTGGCCATCAGCCTGCTTTTTTTTAATACACTCATAATGTTGTCGAAATAATCATTTTTCTTGTGAGCCTTAAGTTTGAGAATATATTTCATGTTTTCATAAACACTTTTTTCTTCAAGAAAATAAAAATCTTCTGACATATATCCGGTCTCTCTCATTCTATTTTTTATCTTCCGGCGCTTAAAATCAAATATCTCTTTATCTTCGATAAAGACCTTTCCCGATGTCGGAAATATCTGCAGGGCCAGAATTTTGAGAAGCGTGCTCTTTCCGCTACCGGCCGGGCCCTCCATTTGGAGAAAATCCCCCGGGTGCAAATCAAGATTGATGTTTTTTAAAATCTCATGCTTATCCGGTTGCCTTAAAAATACGTTTTCTAATTTAATAAGTGAAGTCAACTGCGAAAATCTCTTAAATGTTTTTCCGGAAATATTTAACCGGCAAATGATAAATAAACTTTTTTTTCACTAAAAACCTATATGTTTTTTATATTCTTTTCCTGCATTTTTAATCCGGGAAAATCCAGTCTGCTGCCGGGAATTTTATAACTGAACAAATCTGCGGAAAAACATCCCTCTTTCCTCTCCACCCCGATTTCCTGCGGGCAGGACTTGTAAGAAACAGATTCCCCCCTGTTTAACAAATACCTTCCTCCGACAAGCACGAGTGCAGAAGCCACTCCTACCGCAAGGGCTGCCTTAATCTCGGGAATTCCCCAAAGATGTACCACAGCAACCAAAACAAGGGTGAATCCCCAGATAAAAATCAAAATCCAGGCCAGCCTGGAGCTGATTATAAGAGAAAACAACGGCCTGAATACTAAAATCACCGAAATATTCATCTGAATCATAAACAGTTTTCTCATTCTTTTCCTGTTTAAAAGAGATGATGAAACAGGATTTACTAAACCAACTACAGCCGCTATTATTAAATCAGCTATAAAAATTAAACCGGCCCACGAAAAAACTAAAAGAGCGACAGAGCATAAAAAATATCTTAACCCGTATGCAATGCTGAAAGTAGCTACTTCAATATTTCCCGCGATTACCGCCAGCGCAAAAATTATGACAGAAGATACTTTTAACCCGTCTTCTCCTATTTTCGCTATTTCTTCAGCCGGCTTTATTATTATTCCAATTAATCTTTTCACCTTTTTTCAATCCTTTCTTTACTTTTAATCTCTCTTATGTTTTAAATCTTCAGAATCGTTTCTTTTTCCGAATCCTTCCCGCTTTCACCTGTAAATGCGCCCAGAAGTTTTCTCACAACACCCTTCCTCGTCCGGCGCAGCCTGTGATTAAGCCTATTAACCTCAAGCTGCTTGTTTCTGTATGCAGTTTTCCACTTAATGTCTCTCTGTGCTATCCTGGCCTTAAGCTCCCTTACTTCCTCTTCCTTATCTCTTAATGCATTTTTATAAGAGAGCGCTTTGGACTTAAGTTTTCTTAATTCTTTAGTAGCCTCAGAAAACTTCCTCGAAAATTCTGATTCATTCTGGGCTTTTTCCAGCTGCATTTTCTTAAATTCCTCTTCCTTCTCATGCAACCTTACATTCCATTGTCTTTCACTGCTGTATTTCTCTTTTCTCAAATCTTCTATTTCTTCCTGAAGGCGGTTACGGTAGTCAAGAAGCTCTTTTTCTCTTGAAGAATAAATGCTGCGCCACTGTGATTCCTTCTGCTGAAGCTTCTCACGCAGAAAAAGCTTAAGGCGCCTCTCTTTTTCTTTTATTTTACCCCTGTATTCCTCTTCAAGGCTCCGGTTTTCCTCTCTCAGGTTTTTAAGTTCTTCTTCTTTCTGCCTTAACAGCCTATTTGTATCCTCCCTGATTTTTTCATGATTGCGGACCAGTTCAAGTATTTTTTCTTCTTTGTCGGTTATTACGCTGCCGACATCACCGCTTTTCCTGCGAACCCTGCTTATCTCGTCCCTCAACCTTTCCGTTTCCTGGATTAATGACTTTCTTTCCCGCTCGTGACCGGATGTCAACCTTTCTATTTCTCTCTTATAAAGTGAAACCTCGCTCTCTCTCTCAGACTCCGCCGCACGCGAGCGAGCTTCAGCCTCCATAATCCTGAACCGCGCATTGTTGAGCTCCTCCTGGATAAGTTCAGTCTCGTTCTTAACCTCTATATATTTATCCCTGTACTCTTCAAGCTCTTCCTTCATAATAGCAGATTCGTTCTCTTTTGTTGAGAGCCTCAACTGCAGTTCGCCTGTTGTATTTTTCAGGGAATTTATTTCATCGATTAATTCTTTTTCTCTTTCGTTCCATCTTGAAATTCTCTTTTCATAATCACTGCCTATTTTTTCATGTTTTTCTTTCAGTCCCCTAATTTCTTCCTTGAGCCTGTTTATTTCATTTTCCCTGACAACCAGCTTCTCTCTTTTTGATTCAATCTGAAGGTTTAAATCATATTCTACGTTTTTAAAGCCTTCTCTTATTCTTCTTTCTTTTTCCGCCGCCTTTTCTCGTGCATAGTTGATTTTCCGCTCAAACTCTTCATCTTTCTTTTTTATTTCGTAATGATACCTGTTTGCCTCATTATTAAAATCCTCTTTATATTCCCGGTTCTTTCTCTCTAATTCTTTATATCGCGTCCGGTAGTTTTTGAGCGCCGATTCCAAATCCCCGTTTCTTTTTTTCTCCCCTTGAAGCTTTTCCTCCAGCCGCTCAATATTGATTTCAAGAATTTGCCTTACACGGGAAGACTCCGAACTTTTCTCCTCTTCCATGAGTTTAATCTCTTTTACTTTATGGAGATATTTTTCTTTTTCCGAAACCTGTTTTTCTCTTAAATCATCAATTTTTTTCCTGTAATGCTTTCTTACTGATTCTATTTCTTCAGCCGCCCTCTGTTTTTCTTCCTCCACTTTATCCTTTTTACTGCTTAAGTCTTTTGAGCGATTTATGTATTCTTCCTGGAGTTCCTTCATCTTTTCAGAGGCCTCTTTTTTCAATAACCTTTTTTCCTGTTTGTAATTGTTTATCTCTTCCTGCCAGTTTTCTTTCTCCTCGGAAAGTTTATTTCTCAGCCACTGAAGTTCCGATTCAGCCATTGAGCTTTTTAATTTAAGGTCGTATATCCGGTCTTCATATTCATAACTTATTTCTTTTCTTATTTCCGCCTTTTTTCTTTCAACATCGATTTTACTGCGGTTAAGCTCTTTCTCCAAGGCAAAAAGCTCATCTTTTAATTCTCTCTCCCTCTCCTTCAACTCCTCCTCTCTGTTTTTGTGCTCTTTTACAATTTCTTTTTCTCTTCTCTTAAAACCCTCCCTCATGTTTTCTATACGGCGATTATGCTCTTCCTCTTTTTCTTTGCTGTGATTAATCAGGTTCTCCTGTTTTTCTTTCAATGCTGAAAGTTCATCGCAAAGTTTTCTCTTTTCGCGTTCAAAATCTTCCTGCCTTTTTTTTATTTCTCTGTCCCATTCAAACCGGCTTTCCTTTATTTCCTCAGCCAGCTTCTGTTTGGATTTTCTCTCTTCTTCAATACGGTGAGACAGCTCCTGCCTTATCCTGTTTTTTTCTGATTCGGCAAATTGAATACTCGCCTTTAATTCCTGAACCTTTTTTGTTTTTTCATTAAATTTTCTGTGAAGCTCGGCATTTTCACTCTCATGTTCTTTTCTGAGGGCATTCATCTCCTCTTCTTTTTCTCTAATTTTCCTGAAAACACTTATTTTCTCGGAATTGAGCTCTTCCTGCAGAACTGTAAGCGAATTTTTTATATTGTCCCTTTCATTTTGAAGTTCATTCAGCTTTGCCTTATAATCATACTCCAGCTCCTTTTCCCGCCGCGCAGTATTTACCCTGTTCTCCCAGTTAGACTTTTTTTCTTCCTCATATTTGCTCTTTAAGTTTTCCAGCTGCTGCTTTTTTTCCGCCTTTATTTCATTTATCCTGCCGGTTAACTCTACAATTCTGCGGTTTGCTTCTTCTCTTTTTTCTCTCCAGACATCGTATATTTCATCTTCGCGGGCTTTCATGGAGCGCCGGGTATTTTCAAGTTCCTGCTCTTTCAAATTAAGCTTATCGGACCAAATTTCCTTCTGTTCCTTTAAGCGGTTTTCCAGTTCAGCCGCATTCTGCTCAAGTTCCCTTTCACGCTCTTTAAGGGCACTGATTTCTTTCTCATAATGCCGGCTCAAATCCTGCCGGCGTTTCTCATTCTCCTGTTCAAGGTTCTTAATCTTTTCATCCTTTTCCTTTAACTGGCTGTACTTCTGCCTTCTTTCTTCTTCCATCCTGTCAGAAAGCTCCTTTAAGGAATTTTCCAACCCGGCATTAACAGACTCAAGCTTATGCTCTTTTCGCTGATATTCATCCTTTAAAGCCAGTATATCCTGCTGCGACTTTGACCTAATTTTATTTATTTCAGTCTGTTTTTTGGCTACAAGCCACTCCCAGTGCTCCTTTTTCTGCTGGAGCTGATGTGAAATTTCATTCGTTTCATTATCCAGACGTTCTCTCAGTTTCCTTATTCTGTTTTCCTTAGACTCTTTTTCCTGCCTGATTATTTCATTCTGCTGACGAAGCTCCAGAAATCTTTCATTCCACAGGGCTTCTTTCTCTATCAGGTTTTTCTTTAATGAGCCTATCTCATCCCTTCTCGCTTCGAGTTTCTGCAGGAGGGTTGCAATATTTTTGTCTTTTTCATAAACGAGTGAATTTTTTTCCCTTATATTCTCGTTTAGTTTTTCAACAAGTTCGTTCTTCTCCTTTTTCCATCTCTCTTTTGAAGAAGCCAGCCGCTCCTTGAGGTCCTCTTCAATCCGGGACAACTCAGCCCTCTTAGCCTCAAGCATATTGTCCCGCTGGTCCTTTATTTTTTCTATTTCAGTTTTAAGTGAATCAATTTCTTGCTGCTTGTCATAAAGGCGCTTTCTGAAATCATCCAGCAGTTTTTCTTTTTCTCTTGTGACCCGGTGAAGCTCGCTCTCTGTTTTTTGAAGTTCACTTTGCAGGCGGGAATATTTTTCCCTGCTTTCCTCGGCTTCTTCTTCCCTTTCAAGATGCAGCCTTGCTGCTTTTACGTCATACTCATTTATCAGCTCCTGCGTTTTACGCTGCCATTTCTCGTTTTCTTCCTGCCTTGCCTGCCGGGTTTTCTCCAGCTCTTCTTTTAAATTCTGAATATCCTGCTTTAGCTTTCTGCTTTCATCTCTGTATCTGAGCTCTCCCTGCTCTTTCTCCCGCTTGAGTTCCTTTATATGCCGGTCTTTCTTATTTTCCAGCGATATTAATTTTTCGTTCAGGTTTTCTATGCTCTGATCTTTTCTTTCTATCTTTTCTTTTAAATCCTGTTCTTTAAGAAGTGTCCTGGAATATAAAACTTCGTTTTCCTCATGCTCTCTTCTTAACTCCGTCTCGAGTCTATCTTTAACTTCACTGTATTCTTTTTCCAGCTGGCCCTTCTGGCGCTCTTTTTCAGCTATAATGCTTCTTAACTTACCTAACTTTTCATTATTCCGTTCCCTGAGAGCATTTATTTCAGCTTCATGTATTTCTTCCCGCCTCTTTAGCTGATTTTCCTTTTCATTTAGCTTCCTCTCCAAATCGTCGGTCTTCTCCTCAAGTTTTTCTTTTTTTTCAAGCAGCTCTTCCTGACGCCTTCTGCTCTTCTCTTCTATTTCCGCTTTTTCTTTTTCGTAAAAAACCTTGATATTCTCCAGTTCATTTTTATTTTTACGATTCTGATGAACAAGAGTGTCTTTTAAATCAACCGACCGGGTTTTGTATTTATGACAGAGAGCCTCGAGATCATTTTTTTCCCTTTCCAGCTCCGCCGTTCTTCTGTCATAGTCCGCTTTTTTTTCCTTCAGCTTAAGGCTGAATTCTTCAGATATTTCCTGCTTTGCGCGAAGCAGATCCTCAACCCTCTTTTCTTTTAAAGATATTTTGCGTTCGTATTCCTCTTCCATCTTTTTCATCCGGGATTCGTTTTCGCGCTTCAAATGCGCCAACTTATTCTTTAAAGAGGCTATCTCGTTTATCAGGGTTGCCTTGCGGGTGTGATACTCCTGCTTTATACTATAATTCTCTTTTTCTTTAAGGCGTATCTTCTCTGCGCATTCCTTTTCCTGTTCCTGAAGTTTTTCTATAAGCAGCTCTATTTTTCTTTTCAGTTCTTTTTCTCTATTCATTTTTTTCTAAATGTCACTGTTTTTTAATCCTGGCTATTTCTTCTTTGAGTCTTTTTTCCTCTTCTTTCCACTTTTTCTCAAGTTCCTTCAATTCTTTTCGTATTCTTTTTTTTTCATTCTTTGGGACATCGCGGTGTTCTCTTTCCTTTTCCTCAAGCTCCCTGCTGTATGACTCCTTCTTCTTTTCCAGTTTTTCCTTAACCGTTTTTATCAGGTTCTTCAGATTGGATTCTCTTTCTTTTCCCTCTTCTTCATACTTGCGGTTTTTTTCTTCTTCCTTCGAAGTATTTATACTCTCAGTTTTACTTTCATTACCAGCATCCTCATGCTTTAATGATCCGGGGTTTTCCAGCCCCAACCTGAATTTATCAATATTCTCTTCAAGTCTGCTCCTTATCTGGGCAAGTTCCTGTTTTTTCTCTTTTTTTTCTTCTTTCATTCTTCGGCTGCTCAAGGAAAGCTCCTTCTTTAATCTTGAATTCTCTTCCTTCATGTTCTTTATATCATTTTCAAGTTTCGAAACAGTCGTCTGAAACTTATCTTCCATTATAGAAATTTCGTTCTCATACTTGTTTTTCTGAGTAACCAGCTGTGACTCTTTTTCTGAAAACTTAGACTTTAAATCTAAATTCTCCTCCTCCAACTTCTTAAGCATATCCGAGTGCTCCTTGAGCTGCCGCCGCATATCTTTTTTTATCTGTTTTATTTCATCTTTATGCTCTTTCTTCTCTTTTTCAAGCGCTTTTTTATTATTATCAAGTTCTTCATGAAGTTTTTCTATATCTTCTTCTTTTCTTGGCATCTCCGTATTAAGAATGCCTTCAACCCTGTTGAGCTGCTTCTGCAATTCGTTTTTTTCATTAAGCCACTCTCTTTCCCTGGAAGATACCTCCTCCATAAAATTTCGTTCCTTCTTTTCTTTTTCTTCCATCAGCTCTCTGTATTCTCTTTCTTTTTCCTTGAGCATTTCATTCCACTTTTTCCTGTCCTCTTCAAGCTGAAGCTGCAGTTTGGAATTTGAGTTTTTTAATTCCTCAAGTCTTTCTTCAAGCGCTTTTCTTATATTCCCCGAATCTTCCCTGAGCGCCTTTATCTGCTCATCCTTATTTCTTATTTTTTCTTCCCATACCTTCCGCTGAGCCGCAACCCTTTCTTCAAATTCTCTTAATAAACTTTCCAGTTCCTCTCTCACCTTGTCTACCTCCCAGGTTTTCTTACTGAGCTTTTCCTTCAGCTGCTGAACACTCTTATTTAATCTTTTCTCCCTGTTTTCAAATTCATTTTTAAGGTGCTCTGCTTCATTTCTTAAGGAAGATATAGTCTCATCTTTTTTTCTCTTTAACTTTTCAATCTCAGCATTTTTCTCTTCCCTTAACTCCCCTGTTTGAGTAAAAGCCTCTTTAAGCTTCGATTTAAGCTCTTTAACCTCAGCTTCCCTCTCCTGCTGAATCTTATTTATTTCATTTTCGGAATTATTTTTTATTTTCCTAATATTTCCGACAAGGTCAACTTTTTCCGCTTCATGATCGTTTTTTAGGCGGGTTATTTCTTCATCTTTTTCAGCAGCAATTTCGTTATTTTTCACCTTTAATGAATTGATATCGTTTTTTAAGTTTTCAATCAGAAAAAGATTTTCTTTGTTCTCATTTAAATATTCCTTTTCTTTCTCTGCCAGGCTGTTTTTCAGGCTTTCAATCAGGGATCTTTTTTCCGACATTTTATTTTCATATCTCTCATCTGCTTTTCTCAAGTTTGCCAGGAGCTCTTCCTTCTCAGATTCAAATTTTCTTCTGAGACTTTCCTTTATATTTTTTTCTTCCGATAGAAGTTTCTCAAGTTCAGAAACTTTTCCGGTATATCTTTCCCTCTGGTTATCTACGGATTGCTCCAGAGAAGAGATTTCCTTATGCAATCTTTCTTGCTCAACCCTGTAATTCTTCTCTTTTTCCGCTATCTCGGTTTTCATATCAGACAGCTTTTCTTTAGCTAAATCCCTAGACTGCTGAACCCTTGAGATTTCTCTTCTTAACGATTCTACATTATTATGGTTTTTTCTTTCCGCTTCTCTTAAAATGCGTTCAAGCTCTTTTATCCTAAGCTGTTTTTCCGCTGTCTTTTCCGTCCATAGTCTGTTTTCCTGCCTTCTTTTGGCCGTCTCAACCGAAAGCTGATTTTTTATTTCATAATTCCGGGATTCAAGCTCATCTATACGTGAATTTTTTTCATTATTTTCTTTCTCATATTTATCCCTCAAACCGCTTATTTCAGTCTCAAAAGACTGCCTTAAATCTTTTTTCTCTTCATTAATATTTGAAAGATCATTTTCCAGCTGTATGATGCGGCCGTTTTTTTCCTCTATCAGAGACCTCATGTTTTCCTCAGTCCTTTTATGCGCGTTAATTTCACCGGAAATCTTTTCCTCATACCAGCCGGACTGCTCATCATTATGCTGTTTCAGTTTTTCATACTCTTTCTCAACCCTGTTTAGTTCTTCCCTGGCCTGATTTAATTCGTTAACAAAAGCGGCGGATTCCTTTTCCTTTTCTTTTTGCAGAAGACCAATTTTTTCTTCCTTTTGCAGAACTTCCCTCTCAAGTCTATTCTTTTCTTCCTCGTATTTCCTTTCCTTTTCAATCTGCGCCCTGCGTTCCTCCTGCCTTGCCGCGCTCTCTGCAGCATATCGGTTCTTAATCTCGGCTAATTTGGATTCCAGTTCTTTTATCTGTTTTGATTTTTCCTCTTCCTCAACCTCATATTCATCCTTTAAATTTTTTATCTCTTCCTTGTATAAACGCTCCGCCTGCTCATTTTCAGCTTTAGCCTCGGCAAGTTCGGCCTCAAGGTTATTCACCTGCCTTTCCTTTTCTTCAATAAGATTCTTTAAATGAGATTCTTCCGCTTTAGCCGCCTCTTTCTCTGACGTGAGTTTCTTCTGATGCTCCTTGAGCCTATTTTCGCTTTCACTCTTTAACAAATCATAGTCTTTTTGAGACCGGCTAAGCTCCCGGTTCAGATTTTCCAGCCTTTCATACAGCGTTTGAATTCTGCGGTCTTTCTGAGCGCGAAGCTTTTTGAGCTGTTTATCTTTTTCCCCTATTTCTGATTTATAGCGCACTCTTTCCCTTTCCGCTTTTGTTTTTACAAGGGATATTTCCTCTTTCAGTTTATCTATCTCTTCCCGGCTGCGGCCTATCTGAAATTTCAGTTCCGCCTCTGAACTTTCCTTTTTATTTACTAACTCGTTAACCTCTATTTTTCGATCCCGCTCCCTGTCAAGAATGTTATTCTGTAATGTTTCAATCTCTGACTCCAGGTTTCCTATCTTCTGTTCATACTCCTGGATTTCAGCGCTGTGTTTTTCTTTTAAATCTTCTAAATCGGATTCCGCGCTTTTATCTGCAGCCCTTATTTTTTCCTCAAGAACCGCATTGGATTCCTTTAATTTTCTTTCTTTATTTTCCTTTTCCGCAATCAGCCTCTCATAATTATCGGCAATCTCATCTTTTTCTTTCTTCAGTCTTTCAATTTCATCAGCATACCTTTCCCGAACTGATTCAATCTCCGCCTGGAGGGAATCCCTGTCCCGCCTGAGTTGTGATTTAGTAATGCCGAGCTGTTTTTGAAGGTCGATAACCTTGCGCTCTTTTTCATGTAAATCTCTTCGAAGCTTTTCCAGGCGCGCATCGCTCCGGCGCTTTAAATTGTTCTTTTCTTCCTCAAAAACGGCATTCTGGCTGGCTTTCTCATCTTTCAACCTGCTTATTTCCTG
>SL_5KL_010_SEDDRAFT_10000152_pt1 | contig 40922 bp, 38 predicted proteins | sample SodLakKL_010_SED_FD_9118 | JGI IMG/M metagenome (IMG submission 9118)
ATTCCCCGCCAAGAGGTGGATATAAAGTAAGTAATTGAATGGAGAAGATCTCACGTCCTGTTAAGGGCGTGTTTTTTTCATGTTTACGAGACTGTAGGCCGGTAAAAATAACGGATCAAGTAAAAAACAGCCAGACCTGCTATAAAGCCGTAGGCCATGTTAAAAACGACTGATAAAAGCACTGTTACCGCCAGTGGAATATATTCCCAGCCCCATGATACTGTCGTGACAAATTTAAGCAGTTCAATTCCAATTAAAAGCATCATCGCTCCAATAACCGCTTCCGGAAACTCTGCGAAAACCAGTGCGGCCAGGCCGGCCATGAATAGACCGGCTATGATTTCGATTATACCAATTGAAATATTAGCCCCTCCGGTCCTCGCTCCAAAGAAATGCTTGGCAGCCAGACCTCCCGCCCCGTGACAGATCGGCATTCCACCGAAGAAAGGCAAGCCCAGGTTAAACAGGCCGATGCTCAAAGAAAGAGTTTTAGGCTTGATCTCCCGTCCCGGCCAGTAAGATTTTAAAAGGGAGGAGGTGGACAGTACGGCATTGGTAGCGGTTAGCGGGATCTGGGCAAATCCTCCCAAAAGCATCGCCGGCCAGAGATCTTTTAAATTAAAAGTAGTTATGGCCGGCAGTGAAAATCCAATCAGCTTCTCATTTGACGGCAAGCCGTGGTAAAGGGAGATGACAATGCCAATTGCCATGATCACCAGCATGGAGGGCACAAAGCGGTTATTTTTTAATAACAGGGCCACCACGAAGACAGCAGCCCCCAGCAGCCACCAGGTAGACAGTAAATTGTAGGCTTGGATGGCCAGCATCACCCCCAGGGCTACCTGGATGCCCCTGATTACAGGGTGGGGAGTATAGCGGGCAATAAGCTCGATTGCCCCGGTTATGGAAAAGAGAAGCCAGGTTATGCCCATGACAAAGCCGGCAGCATAAATCAAAGAAGGAGGCCAGCTCTGAGCAATGGCAATAGCTGCCAAAACCTTCATCGGTTCTATAGGCATGGGCAGCTTGAAAATCAGCCCGGTGCTAATGCTGATCAGGCCGACGGTAATTAGAATTGCAGCCGGGTCCAGGCCGCAGACGACAACGTAACCTGCAGCCAGGGGGATCAGCGTGCCAAAGTCGCCCATGGAACCCGATAATTCCCGGATATTAAATTTATTGCCGCATTTAGTTTCCATAGCTTAAGAGATTACCTTTCCTTCGACGTATAAACGGGTTTTTTCATATTCAGGATCGGTGAATATTTTTTCTGCAGACCCCATTTCTACGATTGCGCCTTTGTCGATAAAAATAACTTCATCGGCTATGCGGCGGGCCTGGAAAACATTGTGGGTGACTATAACCACGGTGATATTTTTTCCCCGGTTCAGGGTGGCGATCATTTCTTCAATCAACTCGATGTTAAGTGGATCCAGGTTGGCCGTTGGCTCATCTAGGAGAAGCAGTTCCGGGTCGAAGGCTACAGAACGGGCGATAGCCACCCTCTGGGCCTCCCCGCCTGAAAGGGTATCGGCCCGGCGCCTGGCCAGATCTAATAAGCCCACCTGGTCGAGGAGCCTGCCCACCCGTTCGTTTACCTCCTCGCGGTTGTAACCCCTGGCTTTTAAACCGTAAGCGACGTTGTTCCAGACACTGTCACTAAAGAGTAGGGTTTTTTGAAAAACCAGGCCCATTTTGCGCTGCAGGTTAATCAGTTCCCGGCTGTTTTTTGAAACCGGTTGCCCGTGAAAATAATAGGCCCCTTTGCTTGGAGGAGTAAGCAGGTTTATAATGCGCAGAAGGGTGCTCTTGCCGGCCCCGCTCGGCCCGATGATGCCGTAAATGAGACCTTTGTTTAGTTCCAGGCTGTCTACCTTTAAGACTTCCTGGTCGTATTCTTTATTGATGTTCTCCAGCTTCACGATAATATTGTTTTGGTGGCTTTGCCGTTTAATTGCTTCTTCCCCCTTTCTGAATGTTGTAGAGCAGGGAATTAACAATAAATGATAATAACAATAGTATAACACCCAGGCCGATGGCCAGCTCGAAATTTCCTTTGCGGGTTTCTAACACTATAGCGGTGGTCATTACCCTGGTACGTCCGGCAATGTTGCCGCCCACCAGCATTACCGCTCCTACTTCAGCTATAACCCGGCCGAACCCGGTAATCACTGCCCCCAGGATTGCAAAGCGTGCTTCCCGCACTACCGTCCAGGCGGCCAGGAAAGAACCTGCTCCCAGGGAGCGCGCCGTTTCCTCGACTTCCGACCCCTTGGCCCTGATCCCGACCATGGTCAGGCCGGTTATAATCGGGGTGGCCAAAAAAACCTGGGCGATAATCATAGCAGATGGGCTGTAAAGTAAACCCAGCACTCCAAAGGGTCCCATCCTTGAAAGCAGCAGGTATATAATCAGCCCGCCTACGACCGGGGGCATGCCCATAAAAGTAAAAATGATCTTGTTAAACAGGCGGGTCTTTCTTTCCGATTTCAGGCCTAACAAGGTTCCCAGTGGTACCGCCAGCAGGGTGGAAACAATAATCGCTGTTAATGATACCCGCAGGGATAGAAGGACGATCTGTATCAAATCGGGATCCAGGGCTATGATTAAACTGAATGCTTCGATTAAACCATCCAAAAGATCAAACAAGATTCTTCCTCCGCATTGTTTTTAGATTATAATTTTTTGGTTATAAAAAGGGGGCGCATTCATACTCAAAAGGTTTAGTTTTAAAGCTATAACCGGAAAAACACAAATGCGCCCGGCTCGTCTGGACAACTGCGTTATTCTAAACCATAGCCAGGGAAAAACAGGGTTTCGTTATTTACCTGGTAGGAATTGATTAATTCCTGGCCCTGATCGGACATTAAGAACTCGATATACATCACGGCATAGTCATACTTGATATGAGGGTGCTCATCGGGATTGACAGCCATAACCCCGTACTGGTTGAACAGGTCCGGGTCGCCTTCAAGGACGATTACCAGTTCCAGGTTATCCATCATGGCCACGTAAGTGCCCCGATCGGTCATGGCGTAACCCAGCTGCTCATCGGCCATGTTCAGGGTGTCACCCATACCCTGACCGATAGAGAGGTACCAGCCTTCGCCTGCCGGGTCAATGCCGGCACCTTCCCATAACCGCAGTTCCATGCGGTTGGTTCCCGAATCGTCACCGCGGGAAACGAAGGTGCTTTCGCTGTCGGCGATCAGGTTTAAAGCATCAAGAGCTTTATCTGCATCTTGGACGCCGGCCGGATCATCTTCGGGCCCGACAAAGATAAAATCATTATACATCACATCATAGCGGTCGACAAAGTAGCCCTCTTCAACCAGATTCAGTTCGGAAGCCCTGTCGTGCACCAGCAGGACATCGGCATCGCCCCGTTTTCCGGTTTCAAGGGCAGCGCCGGTGCCCTGGGAGATTACCTGCACTTCCAGCCCCGTTTCCTCTGTAAAAATGGGATTCAGAAAATCAAGCAGCCCTGAATCGTAAGTGCTGGTGGTTGTGGCCAGGGTAATGTAATCGTCTATAAGCTCTTCCTCCGGCGCTTCAACTTCTTCAACAGGTTCTTCTTCCTCCGGTTCCGGTGCGGGTTCTTCTGCGCACCCACCCGCGATAAGGGTCATGCTCAATACGAGTATAAGACAAACTAACAGTAAAGGATTCAAATTTTTTAAATGGTTCATTTTTTCTCCTTTCAAGTATCTTTCGTAGTGTAAGCTGTAATAAAATTGACTCCAAATCACTTTCCTTTGCTTAAACTGGCGTTAACTGCCGGTATGATCTTTTACTTCTTATTGGCTTCCCCCCCCTGGCAAATTAAACATAGTTTTTCCCCTCCTTAAACTGGTTTAAGTTATTTTAATCTGCGCTGTTTGTGTATAAAAGAGCAAGATCTGACTATTAACTCTTATCCAAAAAAGAACGCATTTCCCCGTTGAGAAATGCGATCCTCGATAAGCTGAACGCAGACCTTCTTTCCGCAACGGGAGGCGCAGTTGTTTCCACCTGCACCCTATCGTCCACTGTCCATGGCTTGAAATAAGCTTTAGAACCGGTGGATCGAAGGCTTCAATATGCGATTGTAAAATACTTTTCCTGTCCGGCCAATACCAGGCTTATAAGTATATTGCCTGAGTTTTGATCCCGGGCTTGCCGAATTTAAGGCAAATCAGGCTGATCAGTGACAAAAATTAATTAAATTGTTAAGAGACAACTCTTTTATAAGATAGATCTTTTAGTATAAGGCCGCTAGTCTTTAGCCACCATTACCGAACTGGCCTTAATAACGGCATATACTTCATCGCCGACCTGCAGGTTTAAATTTTTTGCTGAAGTTGTAGTGATGCTTGAAGTTACCCGGGTTCCGTTAATGTCAATAATCACCTCGGTTGATATTGGCCCTTCTTTGACACAGGAAACTTTGCCTTTCAACTGGTTTCTGGCTGACAATTTCATTTTTAACCTTCTCCTTTAATGAACTATTGAAGTTAAAAACAAAAAATCGCATTTACCGTTGGGAAATGCGATTTTGCCATAATCGGCTTTTTCGCCCTTCTTTCCGCAACGGGAGGCCCAGCCGTTTCCAGCTGAACCCTATCGTCCATTTTTCATAGCGCTTGTCCTGATGCCTTAGAGAAAATGGATCGAAGGGAGCTTCTATTTATTTTTAACTTATGTGCATTTTATAAAAAGCTTAGGGTGGTGTCAAGTAAAAAGTTTTACTCATAGATTTTGTTGCGGGTCGAACATGTTCGGGGTCGAACATGTTCGGTGCTAATATAATTGACAAAGGCATAAACGCGTGTTAAACTCTGCAATAGATTAAAACCGCACGAGGATGGTCAAAAAGGCCCCGGGTAACTAGGGCTACCTGATTCGGCGAGTCCTTACAGGGGGTTTGTTTATGTACGCTATAATTGAAACAGGCGGAAAGCAGTATCGCGTGGAGGAAGGATCCACCATCCGCGTGGAGAAGCTGCCGGCTGAAAAAGGCGAAGCGGTCACTTTTGATCGGGTTTTATTTTGTAATAACGGAGAAGGGGTAAAGATTGGCACTCCGTACCTGGATAACTGCAAGGTGGAAGGAAAGATCGTAAGAAACGGGCGCGGTCGTAAAATTACGGTTTATAAGTACAAACCGAAGAAAAACTACAGCCGTAAGCAGGGTCACCGCCAGCCTTTCAGCGAAGTTAAGATTGAAAAAATTAACATTTAATATTTTCACTTTATAAAAGCAGGCATGAAAGAGAGGTGTCATAAATGGCTCATAAAAAAGGAGTAGGCAGTTCTCGCAATGGTCGGGACAGTAATGCCAAGCGTCTGGGTGTAAAACGCTATGGCGGCCAGGTAGTCAAGGCGGGAAGCATTATCATCCGGCAAAGAGGCACCCGTTTCCATCCGGGAATTAATGTTGGTAAAGGCAGTGATGATACGTTGTTTGCCAAGGCTGATGGGCGTGTAGTCTTTGAGCATAATAATCGTGCCAAAAAACAGGTAAGTGTACTGCCGGCAGATAGTACAGTAATCAACTAGTTAAAGCGGTCCGGGTTATAACCCGGACCTTGTTTATTAAAACCGGTGTTTCAATGGTAGTGCTGCAGGTGATTATGGACTGATGTTCATAGATGAGTTGGAGTTATTTGTACAGGGGGGCCGAGGTGGTAACGGAGTAGTTTCCTTCCGCAAGGAAAAGTATGTTTCCAAGGGAGGTCCGGACGGAGGGGACGGAGGAAACGGTGGAAGCGTTTACCTCTGGGCCGATCCTTCGAAGCACAGCTTTTTGGACCTGAGTTATCGCCGCAGCCTTAGAGCATCTGATGGTACGCATGGGCGCAGCAAGAATCAACACGGTGCAAATGGTTCAGATCTTTTGATCCCTGTCCCCCCGGGCACGGTTATTCGTGATGATAAGGGTAATCTACTGGCCGACCTGATTTCACCCGGTCAGAAAGTGCTGATAGCAAAAGGCGGTAAAGGCGGCAAAGGAAATGCCCGTTTTGCCAGTTCCAGGCGGCGCGTTCCCCGACTGGCTGAAAATGGTTTACCGGGTGAAGAGAAGAGAATATACCTGGAATTAAAGCTGATGGCCCAGGTTGGGTTGGTCGGTTTCCCGAATGCTGGAAAATCAACGCTTTTAAGTAGAATCACGGCTGCAAAACCGAAAGTGGATTCCTATCCCTTTACTACCCTTGCTCCCAACTTGGGTATGGTAAAAGTTGGTGATGAGGGTAGTTTTATCGTTGCCGATCTGCCCGGTTTGATCGAAGGCGCTCACCGGGGAGCAGGTTTGGGACATCAATTTTTACGGCATGTTGAAAGAAATCTTCTATTGCTATTTTTAATCGATCTGGCTCCGGATGCTCATCCTGGGACAGTTGAAGCATATAGCCTATTAAAAGATGAACTGGCTGCATACAGTGCAGATCTGGTTAAGTATCCGCTGGTTGTGGCCGGCAATAAGCTTGATTTGCCTGGTTCAAAGGATCAGCTTCAGGTTCTGCGCCGCACTGTTATAGAAGTTGAGGGGGAAGGTGTTCCTGTTTTCGGTATATCTGCTGCGTCCGGTGAAGGCTTGAATGATTTGATTTTCTTTTTATATAATGAAATAAATAAAATAGCAGGAGAAAGAGGCACCATTGAACATGGAGAAGTGATTCGGGTAGAAGAAACTGCCCGGGAGCCTTTAGAAATAGATTTAATAGATGGAGTTTACCAGGTTAGAGGTACAGAAATTGAAAAAATGGCAGCGAAAACTGATTTTGATAGTGAAGAAGCACTGCGCCGTTTCCAAAATTTTGTACGCTTTATAGGCCTCGAAAAAAAATTAAAGAAAATGGGTATTAAAGAAGGCGATACAGTGCGGATAAATCAGGAAGAGTTTTATTATTATGAATAAAAAGGAAAAGGAGCTGCCCCCTTTGTTTTTATCCCGCAGTAACAGTGTTAATGGCAAGTTAAATTTAGGTTTAATGGGCGGCACTTTTGATCCCATCCACATGGGCCACCTGGTAACTGCAGAAGAAGCAAGACAGCAATTCGATCTTGATTATGTAGTTTTTGTACCGTCCGGGATTCCACCCCACAAAGAAAAAGAGAAAATATCATTGCCGGAGCATCGTTTCCTGATGACTTCTCTTGCAGTTATGTCTAACCCCCATTTTTTTGTCTCCCCGTTTGAAATAGATTGCGAAGGGCCAACTTATACTATAGATACTGTCAGGCATTTTTCCTGTGGCGAACGGGAAGGTTCAGAAGTATTTTTTATAACCGGTGCGGATGCTATCCTGGAAATATTCACCTGGAAGGATTATGAGGATCTTTTACGCCTTTGTACTTTTATTGCTGTTTCCAGGCCCGGCTATTCGCTGGATCGTTTCCGGGAAACCCTGGGCAGTGACTGTCCGGAGATGAAACATAAAGTTCACCTGCTGGAAATACCAGCCCTGGCAGTATCTTCAACTTTTATCCGGGAAAGGGTTACCCTGGGTAAAACAATTAAATATTTAACTCCAGAACCGGTTGAACAATATATTAAGAAACACGGATTATATTTGTCTGGTGGTTGATTAAAGGTTTTAATAGCCTGAAAAAAGGTTATAATATAAGCGGAGGTGTTTTGTTAAATGGTTAAAACTTTGTATGTTGGTAACATTCCCTGGAGTACTAAAGAAGACGATTTAAAAGAGTTTTTTTCAGAGTTCGGAGAAGTAATCGAATGCCGCATTATTACGGAAAGGGCGACAGGACGCTCCCGTGGATATGGTTTTGTTGAAGTAAACGAGGAGCAAATGGATGAAATCATGGAGAAAACAAATGGGATCGAACTGGATGGACGCAAACTGGTAGTCAACGAAGCAAAGCCCCGTGAGCAGTAAAACATGAATTATAATTATTCTTTTATCTTTAAAGAATTGAAAGATAGGGTTTTACCAGTCGATAATTGTTTAAATAAGCCGGGTTTCTCCTATGCAATCTGAAAAGTATCAAAGATTAATGCAGGACATACTTGATGATAAGCTGTACCGGCATTCCCTGGGTGTGGCTGAAGCTGCAGCATATTTAGCAGAACAATATGGAGGGGATGTACAAAAAGCTTATTGTTCAGGAATTGTTCACGATTACGGTAAACGTTATAACAGTACCGAGTTGATTAATAAAGCAAAACAGCTGAAACTATCTTTAGATCATATTACCAGGAAAGAATATCGCTTGCTTCATGCCCCGGTCGGTGCCGCTTTGTTAAAGGCCGAACTTAAAATATGCGATCCTGAAATTTTAAGGGCTGTAGCCTGTCACACTACCGGACGAAGCAGGATGAGCCGACTGGAAAAAATTATTTATCTTGCTGATCACATCGAAGCAGGTCGGAATTTCCCGGGGGTGGACAGGATCAGGCAAATCGCCGGTAATAATCTCGATCAGGCACTACTGACAGCTGTTAATCTTACGATTATGTCGGTTTTGGAACGAGGGCTGTTGCTGCATCCGCGTTCGGTTGCTTTTCGAAATTATCTTCTGGCCTCTTTAAGGAAGCAGGAATGCAGGAATTCCGATAAAGAGAAATGATTATCATGTAATATGAGCCTGTATAAAAAGGGAGATGATTGTATTTGACATGGGAACCAGACAGAGGCTCCCGGCATTTAGCTTTAAAGGCTATTAAACTGGCGACAGAAAAAAAAGCGCAGGATATGCGTTTACTGGAAGTCGGTAAGACTACAATTATTGCCGATTATTTTTTAATCGGGACCGGGGCTACAGCAGTGCAGGTTCATGCGATTTGCGATCACCTGACTGAAAATCTGAAAAAAGCCGGTTATCATGCTTCACGGATTGAAGGTTACCGTGAGGGATGGTGGGTTGTTTTAGATTATGGCGGTCTGGTCATACATATATTTCAACCTGAAGCAAGGGATTTTTATGACCTGGACAGGCTATGGTCTGAAGCGCCCCGGGTTAACCTGGAAAATTAAGATAATCACCTCCCATGATTTTAAAATGGAATGATTATATGCAGCAGGTGAATAGACGATGGAACAGGACGTCCTGCAGAAAGCAGTTCTGGATAATGCCTCAGAGGAAATTAGCCCTGCTGGGGAAAAATACTTATCTTTATCACTGGCAGATAGCCGGCAGCTGGCCATGAAAAATGACCTTCCCGGCCGGTTAATTGAACTTGCTGCCCTGGAAATTGAAGTTATCCCCGAGCGTTACCAGCGTAATATTGGTACGCTTGGTTTGGAGGGACAAAAGAAGCTGCTTCAATCCACTGTGGGTGTAATCGGTGCCGGTGGATTAGGCGGTTTTGTTCTGGAACTACTGGCCCGGATCGGCGCAGGCAGAATAATAGTGGTCGACGGGGACTTTTTTTCAGAAAGCAATCTTAACCGTCAAATTTTGGCCACCGAATTATCAGTAGGGCAGTCGAAAGTTGAAGAAGCAGCAAGGCGGGCAGCTGAAATAAACGGATCGGTAGAGATAGAAATTCATCACTGCCGGGGTGACTTAAATAATTTGCCTGAAATATTTTCTAAATGCGACCTGGTAGTTGATTGTCTCGATAATATACCCTCTCGCTTTAATCTGGAAAAAGTTTGCGGTCAGCTGAATATTGTTATGATTCATGGGGCTATTGCCGGATTTATAGGCCAGCTGGCTGTTATCAGGCCCGAACGACCCATGCTTTCAAAGATTTACGGTAAGAAGACAGAAAACGGGCCCTCGCAGGGTATAGAGGTTCAGCTTGGCAATCCGGTTGTTACACCGGCCATGTTGGCTTCATTTCAGGCCTGCGAAGCAATTAAGTACATAGCCGGTTTGGACCACGTTTTAGCAGGGGACAAATTGTTGATTATAGATATGCAATCAGGCAGTTCATACCAGATGGATTTCAGCAGATAAAAAATCAATGCTGCTATTGACAATATTTTAAGCGGTGCATATAATGTTAAATGTACTCGAAGTAACCAATACCTTTTGATGAAGGGAAGCAGTAAGCAGTACTGGTTTTTCAGAGAGCCGGAACCTGGTGAAAACCGGCAGGCAAAACTGCTGAACTCGTCCCGGAGAAGCAGCGGTGAAAATGATTAGTCGCTGCCGTAGAACCGGCGTTAACGGTATAAGTGGGTAATAAACGGGGGGCTGTGGCGCAGTGGGAGCGCGCTTCCTTGGCATGGAAGAGGTCGCGGGTTCAACTCCCGCCAGCTCCACCATTTTTTAACCAACAAGGGTGGTACCGCGGGTATTAATCCGCCCCTTAAGAGGGGCGGATTTTCTATTGGTGCATCCGGCATCAATGTTAAAAAGGGCGGCAGTCCAACAGCCGTCCCTATCTTAATTTATATACGGGGGGAATATCTTTTAATGACAACATACAATGCAACTCAAATTGAAAAAAAATGGCAGAACATTTGGGAAGAGAAGGATTCCTTCAGGTCTGAGATAGACCATTCGAAAACCAAGTACTATGTCCTGGAAATGTTCCCATATCCATCTGGGAATCTGCACATGGGCCATATGCGTGTCTACTCGATTGGTGATGTCCTGGCCCGTTTTTTGCGTATGCGTGACTATAACGTTATTCACCCTATGGGTTGGGATGCCTTTGGTCTTCCTGCCGAAAATGCCGCTATTGAAAACAATGTCAACCCGGCCCATTGGACAGCTAGTAATATTGAAAACATCAAAAATCAGCTAAAACTGCTTGGTTTCAGTTATGACTGGCACCGGGAAGTGAACTCCTCTTCACCTGATTACTACCGCTGGTCGCAGTGGCTTTTTTTGCTGATGTATAAAAGAGGTTTAGCTTATAAAAAGAAGTCAGATGTAAACTGGTGTAATGCCTGTGCCACAGTTTTGGCCAATGAGCAGGTGGAAAAAGGCTTGTGCTGGCGCTGTTCTTCGGTGGTTGAACCCAGGGAGTTGGAACAGTGGTTTTTAAAAATAACCGATTATGCCGAACGACTTCTAAACGATCTCGGACAACTTGAACAGTGGCCGGAACGGGTCAAAGTAATGCAGCAAAACTGGATCGGACGCAGTGAAGGGGCAGAAATCGCTTTTCAGGTCAAAGAGTTCCCCGGCGAAGAAATCCGTACCTTTACTACCCGACCGGATACTCTCTTTGGAGTAACTTACATGGTTTTGGCTCCGGAACACCCCCTGGTCAAGCCTCTTGTTGCCGGCACGGAACAGGAAGAAGAAGTGCTTGATTTTGTTTCCAGGGTAAGGCAGGAAACTGAGATAGAACGAACTTCTGAAGAGGCCCCCAAAATTGGTCTTTTTACCGGTCGCCATGCCGTTAACCCGGTTAACGGAGAAGAGGTGCCCATCCTGGTAGGCAACTATGTGCTGATGGCTTACGGCACCGGGGCGGTTATGGGTGTGCCCGCACATGACCAGAGAGACTTTGAATTTGCCCATAAGTATAACCTGCCGATCCGGGTTGTTATTCAACCCGAGGGTGAAGACTGTACCGGGCAGACTATGCAGGAAGCATATACCGGGGAAGGCTGCATGGTTAACTCCGGTTCTTTCAATGGCTTGAAAAATACTGATGGAATAAATGAAGTAACCGAGCATCTAAAACAGCAGGGCCAGGGTAATTTCCGGGTAACCTACAGGATTAGAGACTGGTTAATTTCTCGTCAGCGCTACTGGGGGGCGCCGATTCCAATTATCTATTGTGAGCAGTGCGGCGTGGTTCCTGTTCCCGAATCGGATTTGCCGGTAGAGCTGCCCCGGGAAGTGGAACTATCCGGTGACCGGGTGCCCAGTTTAGCTCATTATTCTGACTTTGTTAACGTGGATTGCCCCGATTGTGGCGGAAGAGCCTGTCGTGAAACCGATACCATGGATACATTTATCTGTTCTTCCTGGTATTTCTTACGGTTTACCAGTCCAGGCTGCGATCATGCTCCTTTTGAAACCGAAAAAGTTGATTACTGGATGCCGGTAGATCAATATATCGGTGGCATAGAGCATGCCGTGCTTCATTTGCTTTATGCCCGTTTTTTTACCAAGGTCCTTTATGATGCCGAAATGATAAAAGTCAATGAACCTTTCAGGAGGTTGCTGGCCCAGGGCATGGTATATAAGGACGGGGCTAAAATGTCGAAGTCAAAAGGCAATGCTGTCACACCCGATGATATCGTCAAACAATATGGGGCAGATACCGGACGGCTTTTCATCCTTTTCGCTTCTCCTCCGGAAAAGGATCTTGATTGGAATGAGCAGGGTGTAGAAGGCTGCCACCGATTCCTGCGCCGGGTATGGCGGTTGGTTACCGAAGGCAGCGAAGCGTTCATGGTTGGAAAAGACACAGCCGGGCATGGAGAAGATGAAACCAGCCTGCAGCGAAATTTGCATGCTGCAATCAAAAAAGTAAGCAGTGATATTGAAGAGCGTTTTAACTTTAACACGGCCATTAGTGCCATCATGGAACTGGTTAATGCTATTTATGCCTACAGGCAGGCAAAGGAAAAAGAGGGCTGTAACCACAAAGTCTTGCGGGAAACCCTGGAAAAGACTATCATATTGCTGGCTCCCTTTGCTCCTCACCTCGCCGAGGAATCATGGGAAATACTGGGAGGAAAAGACAGTGTTCACAGTCAGCACTGGCCGAGCTTTGATGCAAAAATGCTCGAGGTTGACCGGGTTGAAGTAGTTATCCAGATAAATGGAAAAGTGCGCGGAAGAATCACCGTACCGGCAAATTGTACTGAAGAACAACTGGTTGAGGAAGCGCGCGCAAATGATCGAATCGGCGAAATGCTTAAAGGTAAAGAAATAGTTAAAACAATAACCGTTCCCGGAAAGCTGGTTAATGTTGTAGCTCGCTGAAAATTTTAACTATTAAGAAATGATTATACATTCCGTATTATAAACTTGACATTTAAATATTCAGGCTATATAATATAGTTATAAGCCAGTTGCTAAGTATTAAACCTCGGATTTTCTTTAAATCTCTTTAGTTAATTTGGGTAATCTGGTATAACCGCCAAGGTGGCTGGCTATTCTTTAATCGTTTTTTATAACCTGAAAGGAGGAAATATTATGACTGAAGAAGAAAAAAAAGGCAAAACAGGTGGAAGCGGTGAAGCTGTTTTGAAACCGGATCCATCAAAAGAAGGAGATAGCATCAGGATATCTTCAGATGTAATCGCTGTAATAACAAGTATTATTTCCAGCGATGTGCCAGGTATTGCCGGCATGAGTGGAGGAGTTGTTGGCGGTATTGCTGAAAGACTTGGTCGCCGTGATATGACCAAGGGCATAAAAGTTGAAGTCAATGAAGACAGGGTTTCGATCGATTTAAATGTAATCGTTGAATATGGAAAATCTATCGTTGAGTCTACTGACAAACTGAAGAAAGAAATCCGCACTAATGTGGAAAAAACTACAGGTCTGAAGGTAGATGCCATCAACATTAATGTCCAAGGCATTAGCCTTCCCGAGGAAGAAGGAGAAAAGGCTGGAGATACAGAGAAAAAATAAATGTATTTAAAATTTTTAGCAGGTAATAAAAAACCCGGCACTGTTTATTTGGGTGCCGGGTTTTTTCATGGGCAAAGCAGGGATAACAACTGATAAAGCGAAGTTGTTATAGCTTTGAACTTAATTCCAAGAAACGGAAAAATGGAAGGGGAGCTTAAAATTCGTGAAAGAATAATTTTAGTAACACTTGTCCTGCTTTTAATTACCGGGGCAGCCTGGCGTATGATCCAGGTGAATCAAATCCCCGACCCTGAAATAATTCAGGTGGATAACAGTGCTAACGATCAGCTGCCAACCGAAGAAGTCGAAGAGGAACTGATCATTGTCCATCTGGCCGGTGAGGTAAAAAGCCCTGGAATATATCAACTGCCTGAAGGATCTCGGGTTTATGAATTACTGGAACTCGGTGGGGGGTTTACTGATAACGCCGACCGTGAAACTATAAACCTGGCCCGGCCCCTGCTTGATGGAGAACAAATTTTTGTTTACCTGGTCGGTGAAGGGCCGAAACTATCTGCAGGCAGCAGTTCAAATTTGATCAATATTAATCGTGCTTCCGCATCAGAGTTAACCGCTCTCCCCGGTATTGGGGAAGTACGGGCTGCTCAGATTGTCAATTATCGGGAAAGGCACGGTTTATTTAAAACTAAAGAAGAAATTATGGATGTCAGCGGTATTGGTCAGACCACCTTCGATAATTTTTCTGATATGATTACTGTATATTGAGTTTTTTTGCTGGTAATATTTTCGGTATTTCTATTGATGGCTGATAAGATGGCCTTTGACCAGGTGATTGCTGATGAGAGTTTATGATCTGATTTTAAAGAAGCGCAACGGTTTTGCATTATCTAAAACAGAAATAGAATACCTCGTTACTGGATATGTAGAAGGCTCTATTCCTGATTACCAGATGGCAGCTTTTCTCATGGCTGTTTATTTTCAGGGTATGACCGAGGAAGAAACTCTAATGCTGACCCGGTCTATGATCAGTTCGGGTGATCTTATCTGTTTAGATCAAATCGCAGGTATAAAGGTTGACAAACATAGTACCGGTGGAGTAGGCGATACAACCACTCTGGTATTGGCACCCCTGGTAGCTGCTGCCGGTGTGCCGGTGGCTAAATTGTCAGGACATGGCCTTGGTCATACCGGGGGGACTTTAGATAAACTGGAATCCATACCGGGTTTTCAGACCGACCTTTCGGTTAAAGAACTGGTAGAGGCAGTAAAAAAGATTGGGGTGGCTGTGGCCGGTCAGAGTGCCAGCCTGGTACCGGCGGATAAGAAGCTTTATGCTTTGCGGGATATAACGGCCACTGTTGACAGCATGCCATTAATTGCCAGCAGTATTATGAGCAAAAAGCTGGCTGCCGGTACCGATGCCCTGGTTTTCGATGTAAAGGTTGGCAGTGGCGCTTTTATTAAAGATCAAGATCAGGCTTTCGTGTTGGCCCGGGCCATGGTTAATATTGGTCGAAGCGCAGATCGAAATGTATCAGCTTTAGTTACATCAATGGAGCAGCCTCTGGGCAGGGCTGTCGGTAATGCCCTGGAAGTTGAAGAAGCTATTCTTACTTTACGCGGGGAAGGACCGCCGGACCTCCAGGAGATTTGCCTGGTTTTGGGTGGCTGGATGCTGTACCTGGCTGAAAAGGTTACTGATCCGGAACAAGGTAAAGCTGATTTAAAGAAAATTATTGAAAGCGGTACTGCCCTGGTTAAATTTAAAGAACTGGTTAAAAGTCAGCATGGAAATGAAGAGGTTGCTGATAATTTATCTTTACTCCCCCGGGCAAAAGAACAGGTTGGCTTAAAATCACCTGTTGAAGGATATATCAGCCGAATAAATACAGAATTGATCGGGTCGGCAGCAGTTAGCCTTGGGGCCGGCCGTGAAAAAAAAGAGGCGAAGATTGATCCGGCAGTAGGTATCATGCTGGAAAAGAAAATCGGGGAATACGTCCGGCAGGGTGAACAAATAGCTGTTATCCATACCCGTACAGACACTCCTCCGGCATTGATCGATTCTTTAGGGAAAAGTATAATTTCCGCTTACATTTTTCAGAAAGAGCCGCTCAAAAGTCCACAGTTAATCTACGGCTGGGTGGATAAAAAGGGAGAGAAATACCTTGTCTGAAGATATGGCCGGTTATATTGATCATACCCTTTTAAAACCGGAGGCAACCGGTGAGGATATAATTAAACTTTGCCGGGAAGCGCGGGAAAACAGGTTTTATTCAGTATGCATTAATTCTTCTTATTTAGAAACGGCAGTTTCGGAACTGAAAGGCAGCGGGGTAAAAATCTGTGTGGTGGTCGGTTTTCCGCTGGGAGCTGCTACTACTGCGGTGAAATCATTTGAGACTGCCGAAGCGATTGCCGGTGGGGCAGAAGAAATAGATATGGTCCTTCATATCGGGGCTTTGAAAAGTGGAAACGAACAATATGTTATCGATGATATCTCAGCTGTTGTCAGGGCGGCAGCAGGGAAAACCGTCAAAGTGATTATTGAGACCGGTCTGCTTACTGAAGAGGAAAAAGGACTGGCCTGCCGTCTTGTAAAACAGGCAGGGGCTCACTTTGTAAAAAACTCAAGTGGCTTTGGACCCGGTGGCGCTACCATTGCCGATATATTATTGATGCGGGAAGCCGTAGGTCCTGAACTGGGGGTCAAGGCCTCTGCCGGAGTGCGCACTGTGAAAGATGCACGGGCCATGATCAAAGCCGGCGCAACCAGGATTGGCACCAGCGCAGGAATAAGGATCATGGAAGAAATGTAAGCCCGGCTAGATGCGAAAATGATTGAAAATAATTTTGACAAGGCAGCTTCAATTAGGCTACAATTACGTACACGATTAGAACAACCGGTTTAGCACCGGTATTTATTTTGTTGGGAGGGGCTCATTTTGCGCAGTCGTTTTTTATGGGTTATTGTTGCCGTTGTTATATTGGTTTCATTATTATTGACCGGAACAAATTTTTACTTAGACTTGCTCTGGTTTATAGACCTGGAGGTGGAACAGGTTTTCTGGACCCAGTATCTAACTGGCTGGGGTTTGCGGATCGGGGGTTTTATCTTTCTCTTTGCGTTTCTATTTATCAACCTGATGTTTACGAAACGCTATATACTTAGTTTTCCTAATCTGGCTTTGCGGGAGCGGCTAATGGCTTCCGGGGCCATGCGTTATTTAACTCCGCGCCGCCTGACTTATTATTTTCTGGGTGCTTCTTTCTTACTGGCTTTCATGTTTTCGGGATATGTTGGGAATAACTGGATGGAAGTACTGCGTTTCTTTAACCAGGTTCCTTTCAATATAAACGACCCGGTTTTTGGAGCAGATCTTTCTTTTTATATTTTCGGACTGCCCTTTTACCGTTTCATCTATGAATTTTTAATGATGGCCCTGGTAATAACTTTGTTGATCATCGCGGCCATATACTTGTTATTAAATCCGCCTTCCCAGGGCAAACAAGGCTGGATGCTACCACCGTCAAGAGGAGTCAGCCACCTGGCGGTTTTACTGGCCATGATTTTCGGCTTAAAAGCCTGGGATTACCGGCTGAGCCAGATGGAACTGGTTTTATCGGAGCGTGGCGTGGTTTACGGTGCCGGGTATACGGACATTAATGCTAATTATACGGTTTTAATGGTTTTAATGGTTCTGGCAGCCATAATTGCCCTGATCTTTCTTGCCAACATATTTTTACGCCGTTTCCGCTTTTTTATTTACGGGATTATGGCTTTAGTCGGGGTTTCGCTCCTGGGCGGCTGGGCCTATCCGGCTGCGATCCAGAGTTTTGTGGTCGAGCCAAGTGAATTCAGCTATGAAGAAGAATACCTGGCCCATAATATAGAGTTTACCCGGGAGGCTTACGGAATCGCTCAATTTGATTCACGTCAGTATGAGGCCGGTCAGGATTTAACCTGGGCCGACCTTAGGGATAATCCTGGCACGATGAAAAATGTGCGGCTCTGGGATTACCGGCCCCTCTTAACGACTTTTAATGAAGTACAGGCGATCAGGCCCTATTACCGTTTTTTGGATGTCGATATCGATCGCTACACAATAAATGGTGAGTACCGGCAGGTTATGCTGTCGGCCCGTGAACTCGATAAAAGCCGGCTTGCCCAGCCGGCTCAGACCTGGATTAACATGCGCCTGCTCTATACCCATGGATACGGGGTGGCAATGAGTCCGGTAAACGAGGTTAGTCCTGAAGGATTGCCTATTTATTTCCTGAGTGATATACCGCCGCAGGGTGATCTCGAATTAGATAATCCATCGATTTATTTTGGTGAACTGACCAATGATTACGTGATCACTAATACCCAAAGACCGGAATTTCATTATGCGACCGCCGAAGACGAAAATGAGTTTACCTATTATGAAGGCGATGCAGGGATACCTTTACATTCCATTTTCCGCAGGGCTTTAATGGCCCTCAGGTTCGGTGAATACAGGATCCTCATTTCCAATGAACTAAGTAATGACAGCAGGCTTTTGTTTGAACGCAATATTCATGAAAGGGTGCGTAAAATCGCCCCATTCCTTCGTTATGACAGCGACCCGTATATAGTTATTAATGACGGACGCTTATTCTGGATCCAGGATGCTTATACTGTAACTGACCGTTACCCTTATTCCGAGCCGTATAACAATATTAATTACATCCGCAATTCTGTCAAGGTAGTGATTGATGCTTACAACGGGGATGTTAAATATTATGTCACCGACCCGGATGATCCGCTGGTTCAGACTTACAGAAATATTTTCCCGGAAATGTTTACCCCAATAGCTGAGATGCCGGAAGGCTTGATGGAAAATATCCGTTATCCGCTGGACCTTTTTGAAATTCAGGCCGAAATGCTTCAGCTTTACCATATTACCAATCCAAACCAGTTTTATAGCCGGGAAGACCTGTGGGCGATCCCTTATGAGCAGGCCTTTGGCCAGGAGCAGTTGATGGAACCGTACTATACGATTCTGCAGCTGCCTGGTTACGAGGAGCCGGAATATGTGCTGATTTTGCCCTTTACTCCTGACCAGCGAAATAACATGATCGCCTGGATGGTAGCCCGCTGCGACCAGCCTAATTACGGTGATGTGGAAATCTTTAATTTTCCCAGGGCACGGGTTATCCTCGGACCGCGGCAGATCGAAAACCGTATTGATCAAAGTACGGAAATATCCGAGCAGTTTACCCTCTGGGGGCAGGTCGGTTCCCGGGTGATCCGGGGCAACCTGTTGGTTTTGCCTATAAACGATGCCCTGCTTTACGTGGAACCGATATTCCTTGAAGCCGAAGCAGGCGGTCTGCCGGAGCTGGCCCGGGTCATAGTTGCCTATGAAGAAATAGTAATCATGGCCGATACCCTTGACCAGGCCCTGATCGGTGTTTTCGGAGAGATCGGCGAACTTCCGGTTGATCTGCCTGTTGACGAGCTCCCGGAAGATTTTGATCCTGATGAGCCAATGCCCGAGGTGGATCTGGATATAGAAGCCGAACTGGCTGATTTAATCCGGCGGGCAAATGAAGCTTATCAAGAAGCCCTGGAATTCCAGCAGGAAGGTGACTGGTCCGGATACGGAGAGAAAATCAAGGAACTGGAAGAAATACTGTCAGAATTGGCTCGATTTATTTCTTAAGAGCTGATCAGGATCCAGTCAAGGGGGAATGCCCATGTCAACAGCCGGGTTTAACATTTATACAGACGGTGCCTGTTCCGGCAATCCCGGACCGGGAGGTTGGGCGGCTGTGATTATACAGGATGATCGGGCGCAGGAAATAAGTGGTTATGAAGAAAAAACTACCAACCAGCGCATGGAACTGAGAGCTGCCGTGGAGGCACTGAGAATGGTTCCTCCCGGCAGCAGGGTCAGGCTGCACAGTGACAGCGCCTACCTGGTCAATTGTTTTAACCAGGGCTGGATGAAAAAATGGCAAAAAAACGGATGGCTGACCAGCAAGCGAGAACCGGTTGAAAACCAGGATCTATGGCGAGAACTGCTTGAACTGATTGAAGCTAACACGGTGGAGTGGATCAAGGTCAAGGGGCACAGCAGTGACCAGTTGAACAGGCGTTGCGATGATCTGGCCCGGCGTGCTATCGAAGATAAAACAGCTGACGTATTAAAAAATGCCCCGGATGACCTGGCTGAAGATCATAAACTTACCCGGGATGGCATTGGGACAACTGAAGACGTCTACCAGCAAGGTAATATAACAGAAAAAGCTTCTCAAAAAAATATCCTTAAGACCGGTGACAGGTCAGGAGGAAAAGACCAGCAGGTCCGCAGGTTGGGATTGCTGACCGGTGGCGGCGACTGTCCCGGATTAAATGCAGTGATCCGGGCTGTTGTTAAAGGGGCCACTTACACTTACAACAGTGAAGTGGTCGGTTTTAATAATGGGTTTAAAGGTCTGGTGGAAAATGATGCCGCACTAATCGATGATCTGGCAGTTTCCGGAATCCTTAACCGCGGAGGAACTATCCTTGGCACGTCGAATAGGGACAACCCCTTTGACTTCGGACCCGGCGGGTCTCCTGACTACCGGGAAACCAACAAAGACAGATCAGCAGATGCAATAAACAATTTGAAAGAATGGGGTATAGAATGCCTGGTAGTTATCGGTGGTGACGGCAGTTTGCTTCTGGCTCACCGCTTCAGTGAGCTGGGAGTGCCGATAATCGGTATTCCGAAAACTATCGACAATGACTTGCCTGCCACCGATGTCACCTTTGGCTTTGACTCGGCTGTAACGACAGCCACCGAGGCTATTGATAAAATTCATACCACGGCTGAATCTCATCACCGGGTTATGGTTGTAGAAGTTATGGGCCGTCATGCCGGCTGGATTGCCCTGCAGGCCGGTATGGCCGGTGGTGGTGATATTATTCTGATTCCCGAACTGCCCTTTGAATACGAGTATATAGTTGAAAAGATCATGGAACGTAACCGCCGGGGTAAAAAATTCAGCATCATCGTAGTGGCTGAAGGAGCTTATCCCGCCGGGGGCGAACCATCATACCAGGTTAAGGGAGATGTAAAAAGACTGGGTGGAATTGGTCCTGCTATTTCCCGTGAAATTGAAAATCGTACTGATATGGAAAGCAGGGCCACAGTTCTGGGACACCTTCAGCGAGGCGGCAGCCCTACTTCTTATGACCGGGTTTTGGCCACCCGGTTTGGAGTAAAAGCAGTAGAGCTGTTTCAGGAGGAGAAATATAACGAAATGGTCTGTCTCAGGGGGCATAATATTGAATCAGTTTCCCTGAAGAAAGCAGTATCCGGAACCAAACGTGTTGATATTTCCAGTGAACAGGTCCGGGCCGCTCTGACGGTCGGGACGTCTTTTGGTTGTCCAATTTAAACCCATCTGATAACTGTTTTTGTCCTGCTATATGAATGTACGGGCAGTATAAATAACACCTGGAAAATGCGTCAATAATCATCAGATTGCTGCATGCCACATCATGGCTTAGATAACAGGTTCAACGGTTACAATGACATAAATCAGGATTATACTGTAAGTCACTATTACAACTGCTGCCGCCAGGTCTGCCCTGCTCATTTGCAGGGTTTTCATTTTAGTCCTGCCTTTGCCCCCGGTATAACTCCTGGATTCCATGGCCACTATTAATTCCTCTGCTCTTTTAAAGGCACCGATAAAAAGGGGGAGAAAGACGGGAAATAATTTTTTTGTTTTTTGAATAAAGTTGCCCTGATCGAAAGCAACTCCCCGGGCCATCTGGGCTTTTACTATTTTTTCCAGTTCTTCAGCCAGGATTAGAACAAACCTCAGGGCGATAACCAGGGTCATGACCAGCTCCTGGGATGGCAGGCCNATCATTCTCAGCGGTTTTAGAAGGCTTTCCAATCCGTCGGTCAGGTTTACGACAGAGGTGGTCAGGGTCAGTAAAGTTGTTACCGTAAAAAGAAAAAGTACGCGCAGTGTAATTAGATTAGCCATATGCAGGCCTGCTTCAGTAGCTTCCAATATCCACCACTCAAACAGGATAGTTGTATCCGGGGTTTTAAAAAGAAAGAGTTGAAATATCCACATAATAACCAGGACGGGCAGCATCGGTTTTAGACCCCGCACTACGTACCCCGGTGGAATGCCTGAGAACAAGACTATAATTGCGGTAAATAGAAATATCAGGCTGTAGGTGGTATATGATCGGGAAAATAGCAGTAAAACGATCAATACCATTGCAGCGATAATCTTGGTCCGTGGATCAAGGTGGTGAATGACGCTTGTACCTGGAAGATAAACACCAAGGGTGATATTTTTGGTCAGTTCCACTATTTATGGGCCTCCATTTCCAATAAAACTTTTATAATGGAATTGAGGGCTTCGTTAACATTTAAAACCCCTGTCGGAAGATTAAAACCGGCCAGGCGCAGTTTTTCTATTAATACCATTGCTTCCGGTAGTTCCAAACCGATTGAATTCAGTTCTTCAAAACGGGCAAATACCTTCCGGGTGGCATCATCCATGATTACTTTTCCCTGGTTGATTACAATGATTCTTTCAGCCAGCGAGGCTGCTTCATCCATGCTGTTGCTAATAAATATAATGGTTATTTTTTCCCTGTGATGAAGCTCTCCGATTACATTCAGGATTTCCTCCCNTCCGCGCGGATCGAGACCGGCGGTAACATCATCTAAAACCAGTACTTTTGGCCTGCAGGCCAGCACACCGGCAATGGCTGCCCGTCTTTTCTGGCCTCCGCTCAAGGCAAAAACATCACGATTTAACAAAGTATTATAATCCAGGCCTACCTGGGTCATCGCTTCTTGCACCCGCTCCTTGATTTTCTCAGCAGGCAGTTTTTGATTAACCGGACCGAATGCAATATCCTCCCCGACCGTCGGCGCGAAAAGCTGGTAATCTGGATTTTGAAAAACATACCCAACCTGGTGGCGAATACTGACCAGGTCTGTTTGTTTATCGGTTGTGTCAAAACCGTCGATAATTACTTTTCCCCGGCGGGGTATATGAAGGGCGTTAAAGTGTTGAGCCAAAGTAGTTTTGCCTGCCCTGGTAGGACCGATAATACCGATAAATTCGCCGTCATTGATCGAAATATTAATATCAAAAAGGACCTGCTGTTCAAAAGGAGTTCCCTCTTTATAACTGTGGTTAAGGTTGATTACTTCAATCGGCATAAATTGTCGATAAGCTCCTCGGTGTGGATAAGGTCCGGTGCAACATTAAACCCCTTCCGGTTTAAGCCGGCAGCTATATGGGTTACTACCGGCAAATCAAGCCCCATTTTTTTTACCTCTTTACTGTTTAGGAAAATTTCCCGTGGTGTTCCCTGCATTTCCAATCTGCCATTATCCATAATGACCATTCGGTCACAATGAATAACTTCGTTCATATAATGGGTTAATAAAACTATGGTAATTCCTTCTTCTTTATTTAACCTAACCGAACTCTCCAAAACTTCACGTCGGCCCCTTGGATCCAGGTGAGCAGTTGGTTCATCTAAAACCATGCATTCTGGTTTCATGGCCAAAACCCCGGCAATGGCCACCTGCTGTTTCTGACCGGCTGAAAGATTATTTGGAGGCTCATACCGCAGCTTTTCCAGGTTGAGCGTATGCAGGGCCCAATTGACTCTTTCTCTTATTTCACTCTGAGGTAGGCCCAGGTTTTCCGGGCCGAAAGCTATATCTTCTTCCACTATGCTGCTGATTAACTGGTTGTCCGGATTTTGGAAGACCATGCCGACTACCTTACGGATTTCCTTAATATTTTCTTTATTCCTGGTGGAAAGGCCTTTTACTATAACATCTCCTGCGGAAGGTGTTAAGAGGCCGTTAAAGTGGCGGGCCAGAGTTGATTTGCCCGATCCGTTTTGTCCGGTTATGGCCAGCATCTCCCCGGGCAAAACCGATATATTGATATCATAGAGTGCTCTGACCTCTTCACTGGTTCCGGCACGGTAACTATAGTTCAAATCGATTGTTTCGATTATCTTTTCCAAGTAATCACTGCTCCACTGCTCAGGCTTTATCTTCGGTTGGTCTTATTCTCTGGATTCCTTTAACCAGGATAACTGTTAATATAGCGGCAACAATTAGTTCAGGTACGCCGTGTAACACACCGATTGAAATGGATACTTCAGAAGGCAGATAACCTCTCCAGGTGACCATGCCTAATACAAAAACTGTATTAGTGGCTGAGCCAAAAGCTCCTCCCAAAAGATAGGGCAGAATTCCGTTAAATTTTGATAAAGCGCCGGCAATACCGGGAGACATCTTTTTCTTGATATTTAGCAAAGGCTTTTCAAAGGTGTGGGCCACCACAGTATCGACCTTCTTTGTCAAAAAGTAGACCAGGTATGCAACTATGCCAATAAAAAGACGGGGCAAAATTGATACCAGGGGATCGGCAAAGAAGGGAGCACCCGGCTGCAGAAAGCTGAAAAGGCCGAAGATGGCCCCGGTGATTAACCCTACCACCGGCCCCTCAAGGATGCCTCCTAAAATGACCGGGACATGAATAATTGTTGCGTGGCCGGCCGGTGTGGGCACTGGAATGAAGCCCAGCCTGGTTACTGCCAGTAAGATTGTTATTGCGCCTAAAATACCCGAGATAACGATTTTTCTAACTGATAAATTCATTATGATATAATGCCTCCTGTCAATGATGTTAACCAAGGTTTAGTTCTACATCAAATCTATTAATCCTTCACCATAGTCTATTTCAACTGCAATAATCGAATCCGGGTGATAATCGAACCTGATCGAGCAAATAGAAACCTTTTATCTTTTGATGAAGGAAAACTTATTGAAATGAAGAATACTAAAAAACGTCAAACTAAGCCAGCTATTATAACAACTATTAAAAACCATTCAGATGGAAGGAGTTTCACGGCAGATGCTCAGGAGGTTTTGCTGTTTAGGGTTAATACCGGTTTTTATCATTATTTTTTGTGTTTCCTGCGGCGATCCCGTTTTATATCCCAGCAGCACTTCCGTAGGTGGTGCTGTAGTGGAAACCGGCCATGAAATTGATGAACAAAATGGTAAAAGGACAATAAAATCTAAAGAGACTACTTTTGCGGTTAACGAAGATTTTTATTTTTCATTTTTTAATAATCAGCCTTTTGGAGAAAATACGGTTATAGTAGAACTAATCAACTGTGAAAACGATGAGGTAGTGTCCAAAAACAGGTATAAGGTTGATCCGGAATGGGAACATGTTGCTGATATGATCTGGTTTGGCAAACCTGGAATGTACAGGATTTCTGTTAAAGTTGGTGACCAGGTCCGAGCCACCCAGGAAGTGATCATCGAATAATATTTTAAGCCAGGGACTTGTTCTGCCAGTCTCTACAAATTACATTTAGACGTTAAATTCCGGCTGTAAATTAAAACTGGTAATACTAGTTGAAAGATGAGTTGTGGCGGCAATTATTTTTAGACGACTATGATCACAGGGGGTTTTGGCGATGAGAAATTTTACATCTTCCACTCTTGAAAATATCAGCTTTTCCGGCATTAGGGCGATTTTTGATAAAGCAAACCAGTTGGAAGCGGAAGGTGAAAAAGTTGTTCACCTGGAGATGGGGAGATTGGATTTCGATACTCCCCGGCACATTAAAGATGCAGCTAAAAAGGCTATGGATGAGGGACTGGTTCACTATACACCCAACCTGGGTCTGCCTGTTTTTCGTCAGGCTGTGAAAAACCACCTTCAAAGAAAACTGGCCCTGACATATTCAGATAAAGAAATTATAGCTACTATGGGTGCCACCCAGGGGGCGTTATTGGCGATAGGCGCTTTTTTGGAAGTTAATGACGAAGTTATTATCCCCACTCCTACTTTTGTCAGTTATCTAAATGCACCTCGTTTTTTTGGAGGAATCCCCATTTCTCTTGAATTAAATGCAGAAGATGGTTTTCAGATAAACCTGGAGGAATTAGAGAAGAGAATTACTCAGCGAACAAAAATGCTGGTCTTAATTTCTCCGCATAACCCCACGGGAACAGTTTTAACCAGGGAAACGCTTGAAGGTGTGGCTGATCTGGCTCGTCGTCATGATTTGCTTATTTTAAGTGATGAAGTCTACGATCAGATGGTCTATGAAGGCCAAAACATCAGTATTGCTACCCTTCCGGAAATGCGGGAAAGGACTATTATCCTAAACTCTTTTTCTAAAACCTATTCCATGACCGGTTGGAGGCTGGGTTATGTGGCCGCCCCGGAAATATTAATTAATGCGATGGTACGAGTCCACCAGTACGTGGTCGGTTCTTCCACCTCTTTTGTGCAGGCTGCCGGTGCAGCCGCCCTTAACGAATCTCAACAATGCGTAAAAGAAATGGCGGGGACTCTTGCCAGAAGAAGGGCTTTCTTGCTGGATAGTTTAAGCTCCCACTTGTTGGCAGTAAAACCTGGTGGTGCTTTTTACTTTTTCCTTGATGTTCGTTCGGCCGGTTTATCCTCCAAAGAGGCAGTAGAGCGGTTATTAAATGAAGGTGTGGCCACAGTACCCGGTCCGGCTTTTGGTTCCGGTGGAGAAGGCTTTATTCGTCTTGCTTATGCTGCAAACCTGGATGACCTGGAATATGCTGCAGTTAAAATTAAAAAGGTGCTGGGTTGATTTCCGCGTTTTTTAAAAGCCTGGAAACTAATGCTCTCTAAAATGTTATATTTTGGCATTAGATTAAATTATATTCCTGAAGGCTAATTTTAGATAATGCGTTTATTGTTGTGTGATCAAGTAAAACTAAACTGGAGGTAAATAGAATAATGGATGGTTTTTACGGCAAGTTTTTAAGGATCAATTTAACAGACAGAATAGTAAAAGAAGAAAATATTCCCGATGATGTTCAAAAAAAATACCTGGGCGGTAAAGGCCTTGCCGGCTACCTGATGCTTAATTACATGTCGGCCAGGGTAGATGCCCTGTCTCCTGATAATAAGCTTATTTTTGCCACGGGACCTGCAACAGACACTACCGTTCCCGCCGCGGGCCGGCATGGTGTATTTGCCAAGTCGCCTTTAACCGGGTTTTTTGGTGAATCTTACTCAGGCGGTTCTACTGCTCCGGCAATCAGAAAGACAGGCTATGATGCTGTTATGCTTGAGGGTGCCTCAGATGAACCAATATATCTGCACGTTTCGGATAAAGGTGTAGATTTTAACAATGCTTCTGATTTGTGGGGAAAGGAAAGTTATGAAACCGAAGATGCCCTGTTAGATAAAGTTAATAAAAAGGGAGCACAGGCTGTGGTTATCGGACCGGCTGGCGAAAAGCTGGTCAGGTTTGCCTGTATAAAAAATAATCGCTGGCGTTCAGCAGGCCGAACCGGCTTAGGGGCGGTTATGGGTTCCAAGAAAGTCAAGGGCATAGTTTTTAGCGGTGAACAAAAAGCACCCCTTGCTGATGAGGAAATGCTCAACGATTATTCAAGAAACCTGGTAAAAACCTGTGTAAATACGGACCGGACAAAAAACATGAAACAAAAAGGTACTCCTTACATGGTCACGGTTACCAACGAGCAATCAGCTTTTCCCACTCGTTATTGGGCAGAGGGCAGTTTTGAGAAATGGCAGGATATCAGCACTGATGCCATGCGGGAAAGAATGGATGTAAAACCCAGGGGCTGTCACCGCTGTTTTATGGCCTGCGGTAAGCTGAGCAAGGTTACTGACGGCCGTCATAAAGGTTTGGAGCTGGAAGGACCGGAATATGAAACTCTTTATGCCATCGGTGGGCTTTGTTGTGTCAGTCCCATCGAAGAAGTAGTATACCTAAATGATATTTGTGACCGTCTTGGACTTGACACCATATCGGGAGGCAACCTGGCTGCTTTTGCTATAGAAGCCTGCAAGAGGGGAAAATTAAGCGGGATGCCCGACTATGGAGATGTCGATGGCATTGCCAGGCTGTTTCATCAGATAGCTTACCGGGAAGGAATTGGGGAATTGCTGTCCCAGGGTATAAAACATGCCTCTGAAGAGCTTGGCCTGGAAGACATGGTTGTTCATGCCAAAGGCCTCGAACCTGCCGGTTATGATGCCCGTTCACTGCCCGGTATGAGCCTGGGGTATGCAGTTTCCAACCGGGGCGGCTGTCACCTGCGCTCAAGCTTTTATATGGGTGAGCTGCGGGGAGAAATACCCAAGGATATGGTTGAAGGAAAGGCCAGGATTTTTATCGATTATGAAAGCAGAAACAGCCTGGAAGACTGTCTGATCCTTTGCCGTTTCTATCAGCAGTTTATTGGCTGGGATGGCATGCAGACCATTATTAAAGCCACTACCGGAATGGATCTTTCCAGGGATGAACTTTTCGACCTGGGTCGGAGGGTGACTACCCTGGCCAAGCACTTCAACATTCGCGAAGGGTGGACAAAAAAAGACGACAGCCTCCCGCCGCGCCTGTTCAATGATCCAATTGGACCGGAAAAAAACCTGGTAGTCAATGCCGACAACCTGGCTATCATGCTGCGAGAATATTACGAGCTGCATGGTTGGGATGAAGAGGGCCGGCCAATCGGTGAATAAATTATTCTTGAGACAGATTTCACTGATCAGGCAGGGATCAGAAACATAAGCTCGAATGCTTAAGTATAGGGAATAAAAATAGAGAACAATAATTATTTACGAGGTGTTTTTGTTGCCTAAAAACAGTGGTTTTGAATTTGTGCGACCGGTTAATGAAGCTCCTTTGTCTTATGCTCCGGGGAGCAGTGAAAAAAAGGAAATAAAAGCCAAGTTGAAGGAATTTTCTTCAGAAGTTGCGGAGATACCCCTGATCATTGGTGGCCGTGCAGTAAAAACCGGAAACATGGCTGAAGTAAGGATGCCCCACAATCACAGCAGGGTTATTGCCCGTTTTCACAAGGCCGGAAAAACAGAAATAAACCAGGCTGTTGAAGCATCCCTGGCCGCCAAGCACGACTGGGAGAGAATGCCCTGGGACAAACGCTCGATAATTTTTAGAAAGGCCGCCTCAAAAATTGCCGGCCCCTACCGGGCTACCATTAATGCAGTTACTATGCTTGGCCAGGGAAAAGATGTTTTTCAATCCGAGATTGAAGCCGTATGTGAACTGGTTGATTTTTTTCACTTTAACACTTATTACCTGAATGAAATATACAAGGATCAGCCTGATTCACTCCGGGATATCATCAACCAGGTGGAGTATCGCCCCCTGGAAGGTTTTGTATTTGCAGTTTCGCCCTTTAACTTTACGGCAATAGGAGGCAACCTGCCTACTGCTCCGGCCATGGCCGGAAATACAGTGCTTTGGAAGCCGGCTTCTACAGCAGTTTATTCAAACTACTTGATCATGAAGATATTGGAAGAGTGTGGTCTTCCTCCGGGAGTGATTAACTTTGTCCCCGGCTCCGGTTCAGAAATTGGAGATTACGTAATAGAAAATCCCCACCTGGCCGGAATCCATTTTACCGGGTCTTCGGAAGTCTTCCGTAACATGTGGCAGAAAGTAGGACAAAACATTGGAAACTACAAGACTTACCCCCGCCTGGTAGGAGAGACCGGCGGAAAAGATTTTGTGGTAGTCCATCCCACTGCTGAAAAAGAAGAAGTGATCACCGCTCTTGTAAGGGGGGCATTTGAATACCAGGGTCAAAAGTGTTCCGCAGCCAGCAGGGCTTATCTGCCTGAGAGCCTGTGGAAAGACATTAAAGACGATTTGATTGCCGCCACCGAGAAGCTTAAAATCGGCGATATTAAAGATTTTACCAATTTCCTCGGGGCGGTAATTGACAGAGATGCTTTTGATAAAATTGTAAGCTATATTGATTATGCCAAAAACTCAAAAGAGGCTCAAATAATTGCCGGTGGAAAGTATGATGATTCCAGGGGTTATTTTATCTGGCCGACCCTTATACTAACTACTGATCCTGAATTCAAAACCATGGAAGAAGAGATATTTGGTCCGGTTTTAACAATTTATGTTTATGCCGATAATGAATACGATCAGGTCCTGCATTTGTGTAATCAGACCTCCCCTTATGGGCTAACAGGCAGTATTATGGGAAAGGATCGGGATGCGCTGTTGAAAGCCGAAGATATCCTCACCCATGCCGCAGGCAACTTTTATATTAATGACAAACCGACTGCGGCTGTTGTCGGGCAGCAGCCATTTGGAGGGTCCCGGGCTTCAGGAACAAATGATAAGGCCGGTTCGCTGTGGAACATGGTCCGCTGGATTTCACCACGGTCGATTAAAGAAAATCTCATTCCACCCAGGAGTTATCAGTATCCGCACCTGGATGAAAAGTGATCTCCGGTTTAATAAAGTGTTTTAAAAAGCAGGAATAATATATTAAGTGTCGAATATGCAGGATTATCTTGTGCCGGTAATAAACGCCGGCACTTTATTTTGGGAGGCATTGAATAAAAATGAAATTTAAAACCCGCCTGCGCCTGGTTATCCTGATCGTTTTTATCATGTTTTTACTACACAACAGTTTTTGGTTATGGGACCTGGATGATCGGGTCTCCCTTCTTTTCGATTTCATGCCTTTTGCGTTTTCCTATTACATTGGATATGCGCTGCTTGCCCTGCTGGCAATGAGGCTCATTATTGCTATCGGCTGGCCTGATCCTCCCGAAGATTTGATCAAACAAACTGATGAACAGCGCTCAAATAACCTTTAAAAAGAAGGAGTTAAAAACCAATAATGAATAATGTGCTCGGAATAAGCATACTAATACTCTACATTTGCGTACTAATCGCTATCGGTTTTTACGGAGGTCAGGTATCGAAAAAAACACGGGAAGATTACTTCATGGCCGGTCGGGGTCTGGGTAGTATTGCCGTCTTCATGGCCCTTTTTGCCAGTAATATTACTGCTTTTACAATCATTGGTCATGCCGGCTTTTCATACGAAATTGGTTACGGTGCCTATGGTTACGTGATTGGCTGGAGCATTTTTATCACCCCTTTTACCTATTACCTGGTTGGTTATCGTTCATGGCTTCTTGGCAAACGGTACGGTTACGCCACCCAGCCCCAGGTATTCGGCGGTATTTTTAATAGCAAGCTTATTTCTCTTTTATTCCTGGTCCTGCTGCTTTATTACACCTTACCATACCTGGTAGTAAGCATAATTGGCGGCAGCCTGGCTTTTACTACTGTAACAGAAGGCCTGGTTCCCTACTGGGCCTCGGCGATTGTTATTATCGGTATTTCTCTTATTTACACCCTGCCTGCAGGTCTCCGGGGGACCGTTTGGACCGACATTTTTCAGGGCACTTTATTCCTGGTGGTTGCAGCCTTTTTGCTATCAGCTGTGGCGCGGGCCCTGGGCGGTTTTTCGGAAATTACCGGCCAGATTGTAGAGACGAACCCGGCAATGCTGCAAAGATCCCTTTCAGCAGAGTTAGCCCCGATAAACTGGTTTAGCTATTCTTTTGTCAACTCGATTGCTGTAATTGTTTTTCCCCAGATATATATCCGTATTCTTGCCGCCCGCAGCAGCCGCAACCTCAAGCAGGTCAGTCTTTACTACCCCCTGGCACTGGCTGCTATATTCGGTGTTTCAACCTTACTTGGAGTTTGGGGTTCAGTGGCTGTCCCGGGATTGACCGGTAAGGAGGCAGATAATATTGTCCCCATGTTAATTCACCAGTTTCTAACTCCGACCTGGATGGTTTTAGGGCTGGTGGTTGTCCTGGCTATAGTCAAATCCTCAATTGATTCCCAGCTTCTTTCAGTAGCCCACCTGGTAACGGATGATTTCTTGCCCCGCTTTAAACGTATCAATTCGCAGCAGGCAGTATTCTGGGGTCGTATACTGCTGATTATTTTTGCTGCCATTGCCTATTATATTGCTTACATCAGGCCGGGCGCTATTTTGACCATTGCAGCTTTTGCTTTTTCAGGATTTTCAGTTATGCTGCCGGTTATGATCGGAGCTCTATACTGGCCGCGGGCGACATGGCAGGGAGCCTGTGCCGCGCTTGTCTTTCCGGCGGTGATGCTTCATCTGTGGTACCTTGACATACTGCCCCGGTGGACCACTTTTGGTTTCATGCCTGTTTTCCCTTCATTTATCCTTGCTGTTTTGACCCTGATCGTGGTTTCTTATCTTACTCCTGCTCCTTCTGCAGGGCAGCGGGAAAAAACATTCGGTATTTTTGACCGGGTTTTTAAATAGTGTTTTTGCAAAATAAAACTGCCAGCGATCTATTTAAGCGCTACCTGGTTATTATTACCCTTTATTACATTGCCGGTATTGTGATTGCCCGTTTCTGGATAGAAAAATCGGACGGGGCGTACTGGTTGGCAGGATTGATACTTCTTTTTACTTCAACTGCTTACATTTTTAAAGTAATCGGCCTTTATAAATCAATTTTACTGATTTTGGTCACTACTTGTGGAGCAGTTGCTTTTTTTTATTCTATCCAGCACCCTGCCGGCAGTATCATCAACTATGCCGGTGCTTCTGTTTATGTTGAAGGGACTATAGTTGATGAACCCATCTTTTACGAAGACCATGCTGCCTATCGACTGCAGGTTGAAGTAGTAGAAACCGGCGAAGGGAAATTTTCGGTTCCCGGTACCTTGCTGGTAAAACTTTACGATCAGGGTGAAGAGAACTTCTGGTTTGGTGAAAAAATACGTATCAGGGGTACAATAGTTGAACCACGCGGGAAGCGTAACCCCGGAGGGTTTGATTACCGGTTTTATTTGCGCAGCCAGGGCATCGATGCTTTAATATACCCCCGGGCAGCGCAGGTTATCTGCCTTGGCCAGGGTGAAGTGGGTTGGCTGGTTTCCACGGCAGTTAATTTGCGCAGTAAAATGGTTAATTTTATTGAGAAGACTTTGCCTTCGCCGTCAGCTGAGCTGCTGACGGCAGTTCTTTTTGGACAGAGGCACAGCCTGCCTGAAGACGTTGAGCAAAATTTCCGGCGTGCCGGGGCAGGACACCTGATGGCTGTATCCGGTCTGCATGTCGGGTTAGTTGCCGCCTTGATTATTGGTTTATGGAAAAGTTTAGGCCTGCGTGGTCGATTTCCCCTGATCCTGGCTATTATTCTCATTTTTGCCTATGCTTACCTGACCGGTATGCGTCCTTCTGCCCTGAGAGCGGCTATTATGGTTTCAATTGCCCTGGGGGCTTTACTGGCCGACCGCGAAATGGATTTGCCTACCGCTGTTTCTACTGCCGCCCTGGTTACCCTATTTTTCAACCCCCTGCTTTTATATACAATTGGCTTTCAGCTATCTTATGCCGCTACCCTGGTAGTGCTTTATGGTTACCGGCCCCTGCAGGAGGTTTTGTCTTTGATTAAATGCCCCCGTTTCCTCTGTTCTCCCCTGGCTGTTGTCCTGGCCGCGCAAATAGGAGTTTTACCGCTTTGTGTTTATTATTTTCAGCATTTACCCACCGGAGCAGTTCTTTTTAACCTGTTACTGATGCCGCTAATTGTTTTCGTAGTCGGATTTGGCCTGCTGGGTGCCCTTTTCGGTTTATTTTTTTCTCTTCCGGGAGAGGTTATACTCTGGGCCTGCCGCCCTTTACTGGAGCTAATGCTGAGGGTAACCGGGTTGAGCAGTATGCCCGGCCTATATATTTCTCTACAACCTCCCGGGGCGCTCTTCATTATTATATTTTATGGTTTGGTTACCGTTCCTCTTTTTTTATATTACCAGTGGCTTAAGGCCGGTATTGATCACCGAAACCCGGGCTTTGCGCAATATATTAAAATGGTTTTATCTGAGATCCTGCCTGTAAAAACCCTGGGCAGGCTCGCATTTACCGGTTCAGCTCTTTTTATTGTGGTTGTGATCATGTGGTGGGGGATTTTATTTCCATCACAGCAGAACCTCAGGGTTACTTTTATTGATGTAGGTCAGGGGGCCTCAGCTTTGTTGGAAACCCCCTGTGGTGCGGTGATTATGGTTGATGCCGGAGGTCAGTTGTCTTTTTTCGGTGATCCGGGAGATATCGGAAAGAGAGTAGTACTGCCTTTATTAAGGCGAGAGGGAATCAAAAGGATTGACCTGGCCATCATTACGCATCCCCATGAAGATCATTTTGGCGGTTTTATCCCTTTGGTGAATGAAATAACTATTGACCGAATGCTTGTTTCACCGGTTCCGGGAGGTTCCTATCATTACGAGGAGCTGTTAGAACAGGCCAAATATGAAGGAGTAGCCATAGAGGAGGTCCGGGAAGGTCAGATCTGGCATTGTGGCCCGGATTTGCTGCTGCATATGTATGGCCCTCCCAAAGAACTATTGATCGGCACAAACTGCGATCTTAACAACAACTCGATTGTATTTCTTCTTCAATACGATCAAGTAAGAATTCTTTTTACCGGTGATATCGAAGATGCGGCGGTAAGCGATCTTTTAAGGAAACAAAAAGACCTCAGGGCCGATATTTTGCAGGTTCCCCACCATGGCGGATACATGGCTTTAATGCCCGAGTTTTTAGAAATGGTCAGCCCCAAACTGGCAGTAATCCAGGTCGGTTCAAACCCCTTTGGTCATCCACACCCTTTTATCATTGAATCACTTAAAGAAGCGGAAGTAGAGATTTTCCGTAATGATCATCATGGAGCGATAATTATCGAAACCGATGGCACTGATCTTCATATCATTATTACCGAACAACCTGCGCTGGTAAATCAATAATAGCGGACGACACGGTTATTTAAAAGTTAAGAGGTTAAAGAATCTGAAAACTGGCGGGCAGAACCGGTTACCGGGGTATACAGCTTGAACATTTTAGTTTCATAAAGGAATAAGAGGCTGCCTGACGAATTTTATAAGAATAGAATTATACAGTAGGGAGGGTCGCCTTGGAACCCGAAGAGCTGAAAAAGCTGGTTAAAAACAATGACAACACTTCCCGGCGGATACTTTTCGAAGCATATTATAAAAAGACCTATGCCGTGGCTTATAATATCCTGCGCAGTCATGAAAATGCTGAAGATATTACCCAGGATGCTTTTATCAAAGCTTTTCAGAACATCCATCAGCTTCAGGACGGGGCAAAGTTTGGGGCCTGGCTGGCAGTTATAGCATCCAACCTGGCCCGCAATTACCTTAAGCGGGATAAAAAAATATATTATACCGATGAAGAAGTGGTTGTAGAAGATGGTTCGGCAGTAAACTCCACCGAGGAATCCGCCCTGCGTAATTTAGAGGTTGATCGGGTTAGAAAAGCGATCAGAGATTTACCTTCGGAATACTACCAGGTTATAGTTCTTCAATACTATTATGAACTTAAAGTGGAAGAAATTGCTGATATGCTTAAGTTGAGAACAGGCACAGTAAAATCTCGACTGCATCGTGCCCGCAACAGGTTGGTTAAAGATTTGGAACTAAAAGATGAGCCTGTTTGTCTTAAATGTAAAAGAGCTGATAAAGGAGGTGAGCAGGAATAATGCCTGAATTAAATCGGCCCGGTGAACTTGACGATGATTTAATCCGGGAAGCTATATATCAAGAACTGGAATCCATAGAACCTCCCCCGGTGGAGAAAAGCTGGAGCCGCATTGAATACCTTTTAAGCGGGGATTTAAGCCAAGAAAAATTGTCAGGACCTAAGTGGACCCGCTATGCTGCTGCCGCCGCCGCTTTACTGGTACTGGTTATAAGCAGTATCGGTGTATACCAGATGACCGATCTGGCTTCACCTGCGGCAGAAGAAGCGCCTGTACGAGTCGCTGATGAACCAGAAGCCTTTTATGCTGAAGTTGAAACCGAAGATATTGATACCATAACCCTTGAAGAAACTGTTTATGAACTATCTACCATTATTAAAGAAAGCGATCCTCGTTTTCCGGATTGGCAGGAATCGCTGCCCCGCAACCTGGTTTTTGATAAAGCTGTTTTATTGGATGCTGCTGTAGGTCCTGCTTACCATGGGGCTCTTTATCACCGGGAAGAAGAAATAATATTGTGGGTTAAATCAAAAGAAAAAGAGGAAGCTCCGGTTCATTTTGTTGAGCAGCTGGGCGAGCATATCGAGGTTTTACCTCAACAGGTAGAAAAAGTAAACGGCTTTATTTATTTTGAAGCAGCCGGACAATCGGGCCTGGCCTGGCAAACAGACAACCGTAACCAGGCCCTCCTGGTCATATCCGGTGAAATTGGTCTTGAACAGTTAAAAAGTATTATTGAAGAACTGCTCTAAAAATTACTGTTCAATATACTTCATCATCCCGCGTAACTTTTGGCCCACCTCAACCATCAGATGTTTATTTTCAATTTTTCTTAGTGCCTTGAATTTCGGTTGATTGGCCTGGTTTTCCATGATCCATTCCAGGGCAAAATGCCCGGTTTGGACCTCATTTAATATTTTTTTCATTTCCTCTTTGACCTGGTCGTTAACAATACGCGGGCCCCTGGTTAAGTCGCCATATTCGGCAGTATCACTGACCGAGTAACGCATTTTTTCCAGGCCGCCTTCATAGATTAAATCAACGATCAGTTTCAGTTCATGGAGACACTCAAAATATGCAATCTCGGGCTGGTACCCGGCATCAACCAGGGTGTCGAAACTGGCCTTGATCAGGGCGGAGACGCCCCCGCATAAAATAACCTGCTCTCCGAACAAATCTGTTTCGGTTTCTTCCTGGAAGGTGGTTTCGATAACCCCGGCGCGGGTACAGCCAATGCCCCTGGCATAAGCCAGGGCCAAATCTTTTGCTTTGCCGGTATAGTCCTGGTGAATGGCCATCAGACCCGGAACACCGGCTCCTTCCCGATGCAGCCTTCTGACAAGATGCCCGGGGCTTTTGGGCGCAATCATAAAAACATCGACATTATCCGGGGGAATAACCTGGTTATACAAAATATTAAAGCCATGCGAAACTACCAGAGCTTTACCTTCGGTTAAAAAGGGAAGAACCGATTCCTTGAAAACAGCCGGCTGGGCGCTGTCACCGATCAAAATCTGAATTAGGTTAGCTGCTTTTGAAGCATCATTTACTGTTGTTACCTCTAAACCGTCTTTTTTAACTTGTTCCCAACTTTTACTTTCCCGGTGCAGACCGACAATAACATCCAGGCCGCTGTCCTTAAGGTTTTGGGCCTGGGAGTGACCCTGGCTGCCGTAGCCGAGTACTGCAATTTTTTTATTTTTCAAAATGTTTAAGTCGGCGTCCTGGTCGTAATACATTGCTGCCATTGATAAAATCCTCCCTTGAAATATGATAACCATAATAATTGGCTGTTTTTTATAAATCTCCTGCCAGAGGGTCAATTTAAATTGTTAACCCGGGGAAAACGCTCATTGTTCAGGGCAATATTTGCAAAAAATTTACAATTAGATTTTCTTAATCCAATTGCCAGGTACTTTCCTTCATTTACAATGGAATTAAAGCAGGCATATGATCATCATGTTATAATTGTCTTACCACCAATCAGGGTTTACTTAAATAATACCTTTCATAGAAACTGATCAGTTCAAAAATAGTGAGGTTTTAATGGAAAAAATAATTGATTTAAATTACTTGCTTAACCAGTCTTCGAATATCTTGTTTTTAATCCTGATCCAATTCACAAATGGTTTACTGGTAATCTATAAAAATGTAAAGGTTAATTACACGCGCAAGATAAATCACTTTTTGCTGTTTTTTATTCCAATTTACTTGAACCGTGGTTATGCTCACGAGCAAGAATTTGCCCTTTATACACTTGGTGCTGTACTGGCTGTAGGCAAGTTTGTTTTTTATACCAAGCCGATCCGCGAAAGGGTGTCTTTTATCAATACTATGTTTCGTTCGTTTGACCGTCCCGAGGATCGCCCCCGGACTCTATTGTGGATTGTAACCCAGACAGCGGCAGGTTACCTGGTGCTTATTCCAGCCGGTTTAATTTTTGCCCACTACGATATTCTGCACCTGATCGCTATTCCTATCCTGATTTATGCCATCGGTGATGGCCTTGCTGAACCGGTCGGGATTCGTTTTGGCAAGCATAAATACAATGCCTATGCTCTTTTTACCACTAAAAAGTACATCCGGACCCTGGAGGGAAGCGCCATGGTTTTTGTAACCGGTTTGGCAGTTATTGCCGCTTATTATAATCACTTTACTTCAACGCAGTTTATTGTTGCCCTGGCCGTGATTCCCGTATTATTGACCCTGGTAGAGGCATTTTCACCCCATACCTGGGATGCTCCAACCATGTTTTTCGCTGGCTGCCTCTCATTATTTGGCATAATGATCTTTATTTAGGATGCCTGCCATTAATAAGGCAGACAGCAATGTTGTTTTAAAAATATGAGCTTCTATGAATGGAGGCAGCATAAAATGAAAGCGATAGTATTAACTGCTAGGGTGGGAACACTCTTAATACTGATCCTTTTTACAGGCTCCATTCTAATCGGGTGTCCTCTTGACGAGCCGAAGGAGCCCGCAGTGATGGTCAAATTAGCGGCCAATGAAGAGTTTATAGTTGACGAAAATGGGCTGGTGCTTCTTGAAGAAAAGTACAATTTAAAATTTGATCAAGTTTATGAAATGGCTGTTGGTTTAACCCATGAAGCCCTGCGGGCTGAAGACGTGGATGCAGCGATTGGGTTTGCCACGGATGGAAAGATTAAAGAGCTGGAACTAATAATACTTGAAGACGATAAAGCAGTGTTTCCAGCCAACAACCCTGCTCCGGTGATTAGTGAGGAAGGACTGGACCAGTACCCGCAAATTAAAAGCATCATGGCTGAAATCGCTTCAAAGTTGGACAACCAGGCTATGATTCAGTTGAACTACCGGGCAGATTTAGAAGAGACGGCGCCGGCCGAAGTGGCCCGGAACTGGCTTTTGGAAAATGAATTAATTACCGAAGAGATGGGGAGGCCGGTTGAGGGAGAACCGGTTATTATCAGTTCGAAAGAATTTATGGAGCAAATAATTCTGGCGCAGATTACAATTATTGCCTTGGAAAATGCCGGTATTCCGGTGCAGGAGCATCCACCAATCGCGGGAACAAAAGCAATCCGTTCAGCCCTGATGGCCGGCAGAATAGATCTATACTGGGATTATACCACTGTGGTCTGGAATGATATTTATCAAGAAAAAGAGATTATCTCTGATCCCGATCGAGTATTTCAAAAAGTAGCAGAAAGAGATGCTGAAAAGGGGTTGATCTGGCTGCAAAATGCGCCCCTGAATAAAACCTACAGTATTATGATGCGCCGGGAACATGCCCGGGAACTGGATATTGCTACTATAAGCGAATTTGCCCGGTGGGTTGAACTGGTTCAAACAGGAGAGTTACCGTAATGGAATTACCATCCCTGAAAGGCCATATTTTTTCGTTAAACTCAAACGTAGAAAGCAGATGCCGCTGGTTTTGCCTTATTTNGATCATTGTTCTAATAGCCCTTTTATACCTGTTCTGGTTCCCCCTGCGTGATACCGGGTTTACTTATTCTTTAGTTTCTGTCACCGTCCGTAATCTGTTAGTTTTGCGATTCTTTCAGGTGGTCACCGTCCTGGGCAGCGAGGGGTTTTTTTTGGTCTTTCTTTCAGTTATTTACTGGTCCATTAACAAGTCCCTCGGTTTTTGGGGTTTGATATTGATGCCCTCTGCCATATTTGTTACCAGTGAAATTCCCAAGGATCTCGTCAGGCTGCCCCGTCCAGATGTCAGGGGGGTAACCGTTCCCACCTATACTTTCCCCAGTGGCCATACTTCCGGGGCGGTGAGCGTATGGGGTTACCTGGCCATCATGGTAAAAAGGCGCCGGTTCTGGATCTGGTTTGTGATTATCGTAATCCTGGTTGGTCTTTCCAGGATTATGCTCGGCTATCACTATCCGGGTGATGTACTTGGGGGAATAGTAACCGGTATGATCTTTTTAGCCCTATTTATTGGACTGGGGTTGGGGATTATACAGAAAAGGTATGAGGAAAAAATTGCTTATCCCCTGCTGCTGGCAACAGCTATTTTTGTACCCCTGGGGCTTTCTTTTCTCCCGGCGACATATGCTCCCAATTTAATGGGCTACCTGGGGGGAGCAGCTGCAGGGCGCCTGTTGGAGAAAGAAAAGTTAAATTTTGCTGTTAGCGGCAAACCTCGGGAACACCTGGCCAGGGCTTTGATCGGCCTGGGCTTAATAGCATTAATAATACCGGTAGCAGAAGCTGTTTTTCCTTATAATCATCACCTGCTTATTTTTAGCCGCCATGCCCTGTCCACTTTTTGGGTCACTTATTTGGCTCCGCTGTTTTTTTTAAGGGTTGGCCTGGCCCGGGTAAACAGCAAATTTTAAATTGAATATTGGAATAAATAATAATGGGGTGCAGATCCTTGATTTTTTTAGTATATTATAATAAAGTAGCATTAAAGATGTAGTTACAGTTCAGCAAAATTAATTATTTTAGGAGGATGTAACGATGAGTTTAAAAGGAACCAAAACTGAAAAAAACATTTTAACCGCCTTTGCCGGAGAATCACAGGCCAGGAATCGCTATACCTATTTTGCCAGTGCGGCAAAAAAGGAAGGCTACGTGCAAATTTCTGCTATTTTTGAAGAAACGGCCAACCAGGAAAAAGAGCATGCAAAAAGATTATTTAAACATCTGGAAGGCGGAGAAGTTGAAATCCAGGCTGCCTTTCCGGCTGGTGTAATCGGAACTACCCTGGAGAACCTCAAAGAAGCTGCCGGTGGAGAAAATTACGAGTGGACTGATATGTACCCCGGTTTCGCCAAAATAGCCCGGGAAGAAGGTTTTAAAGAAATTGCCGACATGTTTGAAGCGATTGCCGTTGCAGAAAAGCAGCATGAAAGACGCTACCTGGGACTGATGGCCAACATCGAACAGGGGACAGTTTTTAAGAAAGATAAGTCGGTCAGGTGGTTCTGCCGCAACTGTGGCTATGTGCATGAGGGAAAAGAGGCTCCGGAAGTCTGCCCCTCCTGTGATCATCCCCGGGATCACTTTGAAGTCATTTGTGAAAACTGGTAGATGCTAGAGATGTTTTAAAGAAATATCAAGAAAAATAGCCTGATTTTTTAAAAATAGTGTTGTCATCCTCAGGCTGATCATATATAATGAAAGTAGTTAAAAAGGCCGTGAAAGGTAGCTCTATAAAAAAGGGGTTGCTGGACCAGGTAAGCAAAAAAATGTATACAACTATCTGGGGTAGCGGTCATTTGATAAAGTTTTTATTTTTTCTCCCTGATGAGGCAGCGTAGCCGCTGTCTCCTTTTTTTGCCTGTTAATTTAAATGGATTTGCTATATGATAAAAGAAATTGCTTATAATTAACTAAAGCTGATGTTATGAAACATCATAGTTATTATCAGGACACGACAGGATAAAGGCATGCTAAATGTTAAGTCAATTATCAGCCTGGAGGATTAAATGGAGTACCTTTTAATAGGCGTAATCCTTTTTCTATTTTTCTTAGTCAACTTTTTTTTCCAAAAACTGCACATTCCTCCTTTG
>SL_5KL_010_SEDDRAFT_10000153_pt1 | contig 40831 bp, 34 predicted proteins | sample SodLakKL_010_SED_FD_9118 | JGI IMG/M metagenome (IMG submission 9118)
TATCGAAAGGAATGAGGACTTTTCGGACAAATTTTCTTTCTCTTATCTCAACAATGCTCAGGAAAATTGTAATCTCGATTTTTTCTACACCCTAATGGGTTTTTAAACCTCGGTATTTTTCTATTCTCGAGTCTCTTAAGCGTCATGATCACATCCATATAATAAAGAAATTAGAAAAATCTTTCGAACGACCTTCACGACCCATCCACCATCCTCTCCAAAAAGTCGCACACACCCTCTGCCATCGGAAAGTCAGAACCTTCGACCCTCTCTTTACACTCCTCCAGATTCGCTGGTTCAATGTTCCACTTCCTATACAATCTGAGGGAAACAGCATACTCCAAAAAAGTGTCGTAGGTGAACGATACCCTCTTACCTCCGTACCTTCTCTCGGTCTCCTCCGTCTGAAGTATGGTATCGTCGCTCAAGAAGGGTGACAACTTTTCGGAAATATCGTACATTTTTATCCTATCCAGTAAATCATCGATGAGCGTTTCCTTTCATCCACCTTTTTGCACTATCACAAAACTGATCTCAGCCATCCTTTTCACGAACACTCTGAGAATCCGCAATTTATACACAGAGAGCATCCTTCTGCATTAGGATTATAGGCCTCTTCACCGCACTCAGGGCACTCTTCGTATAGGTTATGATCGTCTCTATCTTCTTCCCCTCTTCTACTTTCATAGCTGCTCTTATCTCTGTTCCCTTCCAGAAAGTCACCCATAGCTTTAGCTATCCTGTCTGGACAGCTCTTTCCGCCGTTCTCGATCTTCGGACAATTGATATTACGAAGTTGATCGATGACATTTTCAGGATTCAAGCCTGCTCGAAGAGATATAGAGATCGTTCGAGTCAATGCATCTACTATCGCCGCTTCACAGGATCCTGTTTTTCCTGATGTGCAAAAAACCTCAAAAAGTTCTTTGTCCTCAGTATAGTTCAATGTCACATAGATGCTCCCACAGGCAGTCTGAAGTTTTCTTGTTTTTCCTGATACTATCTCAGGTCTTTCTTCCATCTCCTCTCTTTCTCCTCTCATCATATTTCTACTGTAAATAGAAACATCTTTTTAAAGTTTCACATCAAATGGCTCAGTAGAAAACTTTTTTCGGAGATGATATTCCTTTTATAGATTTGTGGAAGCAGAAAACCCCATTTCACGTACATCATCAGGTCGGCTCTCTCTGTGTAACCTAAATTGATCTCATTCCCAAGGAAAACGAGGGAGAATACAACTAAATTTCCAATAATTCTCGCTGAGCGCTCATCCTCTTTAGGTCACTCAGGGTGGCGACTGTAAAACTCCCTAGCAGGAAGATAAGCCCATAGAGTTGGAATGTAGAGAGAGCGATACCGTACCATGCAATATGAAGAATAGTAGGGCATTTTTTTCTGCACATCTTGAAGAAGTTCGGAGAGAGTCGAGGACAAAAGATTTTAATCTCTGAAACCCATTTAGAGATTTTATATGGTAGCCGACTGCGAAGTTTTCAAAGCAAAAAAAACGAACCAAGTTTTGTTGTACCTGTATATGAAATATCCAAAAAACAATTATGAAAAGACCAAAGGTTGGGTGACACAAGATGAAATCATAGAACACACAGGTCGAAAAGAGATAACAACTCCTTTGGGGAAATTGAAAAACAGACCCTTATTCATATGGGACAGCCCAAGATATGGAGATCACCTCCAAGAGCTACAAAAAGGAAACATACCTGAGAAGTTGAGAGAAAAATTTGAAGAGATAGGTCACGAATTGAAGGGTGATATTCAACTTCGAGAGGACGACGGGAAGTTTTGGATTTGTAAGAAGGAGGGAAAAGAATACAGTATAGAAGCGGAAGAGGATGAGTTCCATGTGAATGAAAACTGGATATATGAGGCAACAATATCTAAACTTGAAAGTGATGAGGGATTTAAAGTTGACAATAAAGGCCGTGTTCACCTTAGCGATATCACTGACAAAAAACGGACCAAAAAAAGAAGGCCAAATAAATATTATAGGATAAAAGAAAAAAAACTTTCCAAGGCGGAGGAAAAAATAAGAAATATCCGAAAGAAATATGTTCCTTTTGAACTAAATATCGGTGAAGAAAAATTCAGGTTCTTTTCGAAAGCCGGAGACCTTGTAGACTGTTTAGAAAGAGGAGATGAGAATGAGGGGTGGAAAAGATTTCTTAGGATGTTGAGAGTGAAACAAAGTCCAGGTGAAAACAACCTATCTTTAGGAAATTATTGTGTGAAAATCCACATAAATAACGAAGATATCGGGAAAGAACTGTTCAATACCAAAAGAGAAATTTTGTGGGAAGGAGAAGATGATCTTTTCGAAGAAATCATATCAATATTTGAAGAGAATGAAGAATCATTGACTGAAAATGCAGAGTTGAAAAAAGTAGGAAAAGAGAGATTCCTGATAGAAGATCAAAATGGAGAGAATATGTATCTCTTGAAACAAAAAGATGAAGGTCTCTCAGCTTATTTGTTCAAGAAAGAAGATAAGATACTATTGAATATTGAAGACCTATCTTCCCTTAAGATAATTTACTTCAAAGAATTGAAGGAAAAAACTAACGATCTCAAGCTAGATTTTAGAGATTTTTATCAAGAGCTTTCTTTCACTACCGAAGTTTCTGAGGATGCTAAGAAAAAACTCAAAAAAAGAGAGTTGACCGCTGAGTTGAAAGATAAGTTTAAAGATGAAATAGGAGTGGAACTTGATGATTGTCCCGATATCAAGAAAAAAAATGACCAATTTAGCATACAGGGTGATGAAAGCACATTCAGGATCAAAGAGACTTCACTCGGAATCGAAGTATATGTGGAGGAGGGTACTGAGTTCGAAAAAAAGTCCAAAACCCCGATGGAACATTTTCCAATAGTGGAAGGTGATGAACTCGTAAATGAGATTCTTTCTTTAGACGAGATCCTTGAGGATCGATTAAACAGAGGGAGCGACCTAAGTGAGAAGGATTTCGAGGGGGTCTTCACCAAGAGGATAACAGATATACGAGATTATTCATTTATAGATCTAGATCTTCTCGACAAAACATTGTTAGATGAAGGAGGAGTCAAACAAAGATTTGAAGAGGCTATTGAGGAGGAAAAGCCATTCCTCATCGAAGGTGATGCGGCGACCGGAAAGACAACCCTCGCTCTTCAACTCGTTCGTGATTTACGGGCGAAAAAAGGGTTCGATATAAATCAAGAATTCTGGGTATATTGGACGAATGCAGAAGTATTTAAAAATGAAAATGCTCGAGAAGAATTCAGGATGGGGTTAAAAAAATTGAATAAGGAAGATGATGGAATAAAGATAGGTGTTGTGATAGATGATTTCCACAAGGCTGAGAAAGAAATAGCCAATCTATTTGTGTCTATCCTCAGGAGAGAGGATATCCCTAATCCTCAATTTATCTTTACCTCGAGACGAAGCGAGAACATAAAGGAAGTGAATGAGAAAATAAGGCAGAAAAAATCCTATCTTCCTTTAAAGGGTGAAGAGAAAAAGAAAAAAGAAAGGGAAGTAGAAAAAAGGACTGAACTCACTTTAAAAGATGAACACGACGGCCAGGACACTTATACCACCCAAGAAAAGAAAGGGATGGAAACTTTGGAATATATGAGACATTCAGAAAGGAAGGTCCCTATGGGCATAGAACGCTTGATAGAAACGACCGTCCAATTCGATATCAACAAAGATTTGATTAAAAAATTGATTGACTCCATAAATGAACAATTAGATATACCTGAGAATAAAAAGAGAATGATCGAGAAGATAAGAAAATATGAATACAATCTGATTATATTGAAGGAGATCTATGCATATGTAAAAAAGAAAAAGAGGATCGAACTTGGAGATTGGATAGAGATCGGGGATACTCTGATGGAATATGAATTCGAATGTGCTGGTATTGATTATAGAAATAAAAATACAGCGAAGAAATGTTTGCTCTGGATTGCAGATCTTCAGAAGATGGAGATCGAAGTTCCCGAAGAGTTCTTGACCTATAGAGTCAAAGATGATGTTCGTCCTTTTCTTGAGAAGCTTGAAGACAACAGATTACTACACAAAGAAAATGGTCGGTGGAGATTGTATCACCCGTCCATGGGGGAGATCTTATCAGGTACAGTCCAGAGAGATATAACTGGTCTCCGAGTGAATCTTGATTATTTGAACCGTTTTGCTGATCCAAAACGATCTTCTCGTGCTCTTGATATCGATAATATATATTGGGTTTGTGATACCTTTCGAAAATTGAATTATGAAGGTATATTGTCACTCAACGAAAGTAATTTAAAGAGCCTGGAAAGGGTGATGGACAAGGTCAGTAGATATGAAATAATAACAGAAGCTTTCAAAACATGGTGTGATTTGACCTCTTCAAACCAAGAAAGATATAAGGAGAGATTTAGAAAATTATTCGAAGTTCATATCAGAGATTTACTACAGCACCCAGATAAAGAGGTGATAAAAATCACACTTGAAATGTTAGGATCTGTCGTATATGATTTTCCAGATGAATCGATAAAGAAATCTGTAGTTGGATGTTTAGATCATTATAATCCAACCGTGAGAAAGCAATCACTAGAAGTTTTAAGCACCTTTGTAATCTATAGCGAAGAAGATTCGATAACGAAAGATGAAGTGAAAAAAATTGTACGGTGTATAAAAGACGAAGATCGATCTATCAGAGAAGAGGCAATATATACTCTAGATATAGTTAGGGAGTTTTGTGAAAAGATAAATTTCTCAGGGGATCGAACTTTGGGATCGCCTTTTGATTCTCTTGAGAGTGATAGAGCCGAGGAAAATATATGGGGATATTTTGTATTAACAGACGAAATAATCGAGGGCGATAAGGATAAAGAAAAAATTGACCATGTTCTAAAAGGGATTAAAAAAGAGGATCCAAAGATCAAAGAGTACTCCCTCATAGCTTTAAGAAGGCTTTCATCCAATGGGTTTGGAGAAGAAAGGTTCGTAGGACCAGTTATTAGATGCCTTGAGAGCGATGAACAGGAAGTCATTATAGAATCTATTTCAACTTTTAAAGATCTTATTGAGCAAGGATACGTGAACGAAAGAGCGGGGAAAAAAGCTATTCCTTTTCTTCTTGATTACAGCAAAAATTTAGATCCGATATTCTTTTTGTATTTGAGAGAACTTAATTTATTTTCAATTGACCATTGGATAGATTGCCTATCTAGACTTGGGCAGGAATATCCTAAAATTAAAGTTGATATAACCGATCACATTTTGGAATATTTAGAGGGTGGTAAAGGTGAGATTAAAAAAGGAATTGGAATATTAGAAGGATTAGTTTCGAAGGATTTCAAAGATGAAAAAATTATTCCTCCAGTTTTAAGATCGCTAAATAGCAGAGAGATGGATGTTAGAAGAAAAGGATGCATTATTCTGGGATGGATGGCCGGAAAAGGTATGGTCAAAGACAACATGATCGGACCCCTTATCGAGCGGGCAAATGAAAGAGAATCCCAAGTTAGAGAAGAGGCATTTTGGGCTTTAGGGAAAATGGCTAATCAGGGTAGGATTAAAGATATGATGGTTGATACCTCGATCAAAGGGACAGATGATGAGTACGCAGGGGTCAGAGAGAACGCTTGTTGGGCTATAGGTAATATCGCTGATCAAGGACATATCGAAGATAAAATGGTCAATACTTTAATGAGACGAGCAGATGACGATGACCTAGAGGTGAGAAAATATGCGTGTTTAGCTCTAGGTAATATCGCTGATCAAGGACATATCGAAGATAAAATGGTCAATACTTTAATGAGACGAGCAGGTGACGATGACCTAGAGGTGAGAAAATATGCGTGTTTAGCTCTAGGTAATATCTCTGATCAAGGACATATCGAAGATGAAATGGTCAATACTTTGCTGAGCCGAGCAAATGACGATGACCTAGAGGTGAGAAAATATGCTTGTTGGGCTCTAGGTAATATCTCTGATCAAAGACATATCGAAGATGAAATTATCAATACTTTAATGAGACGAGCAGATGACGATGACCCAAAGGTGAGAGAATATGCTTGTTGGGCTCTAGGTAATATCGCTGATCAAGGACATATCGAAGATAATATGGTCAATACTTTGCTGAGCCGAGCAAATGACGATGACCCAAAGGTGAGAAAAGATGCTTGTTGGGCTCTAGGTAATATCGCTGATCAAGGACATATCGAAGATAATATGGTCAATACTTTGCTGAGCCGAGCAAATGACGATGACCTAGGGGTGAGAAAAGATGCGTGTTTAGCTCTAGGTAATATCGCTGATCAAGGACATATCGAAGATAAAATGGTCAATACTTTAATGAGCCGAGCAGATGACGATGACCCAAAGGTGAAACAAGAAGCATGTTGGGCTCTCGGCAATATCATCAGCCAAGGTGAAATCCTTCAAAAGAAAGATAAAATTCAATCTATCATGATGAGTCTATTGAGGTCAGATGATAAAGAGGTATTGAAATCTACATTAATTAGCATCGGAGATTTAGCTGAGAAAAACGTGTGGGATAGAGCCTGCTATTCCGAGTTAGAAGAGATTGTATTGAGTGAAAGCGATCTAGAACTCAAAGAACACGCACTCTATGCCATCTACCATATTATTTCACCGATATTCTCTTTGGATCAAGAACGCTACAAAGGTCAACTCCGTAGTGGCACTCTGTCTGCAGAGCTTAAAGAGATCTTCAAGAAGGAAGGTATTAACCCGGAAAGCTTAGAGATCTCTACAGGTAGCGAGAGATGGGACATCCTGATAAATGGAGAACCGAAATACCGAATCGATGGACAAAGAGATAAGCTCAACATTCTCCTCAAACATGCACCGGAAACTTTGGACAAAGATATCAAGGATCTCATGGAAGAAGCTCTTCAGGAAAGTGATGACAGACTCGAAGGAAATATTGCGACGCAAACGGCGAGTATAGCAAAACAATTCGGTGATGAGGAGCTTCTTAAAAAGGCCAAAGAAACGATAACCAAACAGTTGAATCAAAAAAACGGTGCTGTCAGGAAGAATGCAGCATCAAATGTTATGGAACTAACTTTAGAAGGGATCGGATCGGATCGATGGATTCATCTCCTTGAAAACATGCTTGAGGATGAGATTCCAGTGATACGAAAACACGCGGCAAGATCGATAGGTAACCTTGCAGCTTATACCGATCTGGATGTCAATCCGATGGTAGACAATATAGTCGATTTGATGAGCGATCCGCCTGATCATCCTCCTCTCTTGAAGAACGAGTTGATCCTCACTATCGGCTACCTAGCATACGATGGATCTGGAAGAAAAGATATGATCGAACCCTTGAAAGAGCCTCTTTTGAAAGGAAATGTGCATGAACAGGAAGACGCAGCTTGGGCTTTAGCCAATCTTGCGTTCCAGGGGGTGGTAGAGGAAAGATGCGTTGACCTTTTGAGAGAACAGATCCTCGAGAACGGGTCAAAAGATCCCAGATGGGCCTTATTTGGATTGGCCAATATAGCTCATCAGGGTGAAAAAATCGACGATATCATGACGCTGACCCAAGGATTATTGACGGATAAGGACCCATTATATTGGAAACCAGCAGCGATCACTAGAGCTTTGATACTGGTCCGTAAAGCTCAAGAGAGCGAGTTCGATCTGAAAGGTTCGTTGGATGCAGAAGGAAAAGAACTCGAAAGATTGGTATGGGGACTCAAACATCTCACCTACGGGGACCTCAAAGAAGAAACTATCAATCACCTTACAGAAGCTATTCTAGAAGATAAAAATGAAGTGCTAAGAGGCCTTGATGAGATAGGGAAACCCACCCTTCTTCCACTCGATATCTTCCCTCGACTCGAAGAAAAAACTCAAAATAAGATGATAAGTCGATTAAATGAAATATTCAAACAAGAGAGCGAGGAAATACAGGAACAGATAATCGATTTCCACCGAAGATTGATTGAAAGAGGTAAGGTAGCGAGAGAAGAGGCAGTTAAAGTTTTTTCAGAAGCTCTCAAAGAAGAGGATCTTGAGATAAGAGAAAATTTGATAGATGATCTAAACTTTTTAATCGAAGCAGATATAGATGTTTCTAAAATTGTCGAACCGCTCACTTCCGACTTGGAGAAGAATGAAGGAAAGGAAAGAGTAGTCGACCTTTTAGGTAAGATCATTGAAAGACAAAAATTGGAGAAGGACTTGGAGAAACGAGCAAAGGAGAAACTACAAGGACTTGTTCAAAGTGATTACGATGATAGAGTAAAAACAGCGGCCTCTTCAGCACTGAACAAATTGAAAAAAAAGAAAAAATAGTTTTCATCTCTGACCCTAGCGGTTTGGATACTTGTCAGTAAAGACAGCCTTTTGTTTTATGACCTCTTTTAGCCCGTAACTGATATCTGCTTCTCTTATCGAGTAGTTTCCACATCTGTCAAATACTAGGGAAGGATCACTCACCAGTTCGGAGATATATTCAACATCTTTAGAACCAAGTATATCCCTCATGACTGCATTCGATTTTGATATTTCGCATGCTCGGATGATCTGTCGATGAGAGAGGTTATCCGAGAAGGCTACGTTCCCTAGTTTTTTCCAGTCAATCTCTCTATAATCCTTGACCAGATATCCCTTTCCCAGTGTACCATAAATAAGAAGCTTCGCGCAAGTATTGGGATCTGGAAGGGGAAAATTGAATGGTATCGAACGGCTTCTGAGGGCCTTTCCTATTACTTCTTTCTCGTTCACATTAAAGATCCAAAGGAGAAAAGACCTAGAATGCTCTTCATTAAGGTAATCACCTGAAAGATGAGATAGTAAGATGGGTAGTAACTCTCCGTACCCATCAGTTTTTGATCCCTTACCAAAGTATGCTTTCTTGCTTCGGAGAAGGACTTCGGCCTCCTCACACCTAATTACTACAGGTCTTGGATAGTAACTTTCGGCTAGGATCATGGCATCTTCTATAAAATTATGAAAATTATGTTCGCCTTCACCGACCCATTTAGATTGAATATTGGCTAACTGCAGAGTTTTCAGCTCCGTATCAAAGCTGTTAGCTAGGACTCTGCTAGTCACACTCTTACCTACACCCGGCATACCCTCGAAAATAAAAGATAATGGTCGTAGGTCTTTTACGTCGTTTGTGGAATCTATCATCCTACTGATGATGGGTCTTATCAATCGTTCTTTGAAGTCTTGACTCAGTCCAACCAAATTCTCTAATGTAGCACCTTTATAGAAGGGTCTATATTCAGGGACCCTTTTCTCAATCAAGAACTCCTTGATATCTAGTATATCTTCTTCTGATCGCTTATCCTTCAATGCCTTCGATTCGTAGAAATTGATCTGTCTAGTGTCGATCTTTTTTTTCGAGCTTTCATCAACCATAATATCACCTATGATATATAAATTTGTCCTTTTCTTTCTCATCTCTCAAAAATTTCTTTGCTTCTTCAGTCCTCAATCCGGATGCTTTCAAGCGTATCACTTTCTCTGCTTCCCTGAAGTCGGATAGATCGAGCTGTTGAATTTCTTCAATTTCGTCGGCAGAAAGATCGAATTCCGGGTTTTTGGCATACATCTCAATAAATCTCTTGACTTTTTCCTCCCCTATAGTGTCCCTTAAAACCGGTAAGCTCCTGTTGAGGATGGCATCATCAATGATGGTTTCTCCTGCATTGCTTGTAAAGATCGCGATCGCTGAATTATCTATTATCTCATCCAACAAAAGATTCAAACTTGTGACCGTTTCGAATAGATAATCTCTAGTAAATTCATCTCTAACATTTCTTTTGCCAACAATAGAGTCAACCTCGTCGATGAGTAAAACAAATTTCTGTTCAACTTCCTCCTTGATACTCATGATCATTTTAGCTGTTTCTCCATGATACTTATCATTTAGAGTCGGACCATCTATAAACTTCACTTTCCAACCCGTCCTTTTAGCTTTCTTCTCGATGCTTTTCAGAATCTTTGTTTTGCTTGTTGAGGGAGGACCTAGTAAGAAGAGCACCGGAGGCATCGGAATATCTTTTCCGTCTAACTTATCATTGATCAGCTCTACAATCGTCCTCTGTTTATCTCCGAGAAGTTCTGGATCCAGAAAATCTGTTACTTTGACATCTTCGCCCATTTTTTTAATTACATCATCATCTATAGTTTTTTCTTCCTTTATTGCTGTGTCATCCGTTATGAGTTCCACCTCTGTAGTAGATCCAGTAATCCTAGCTCCAACAGGCTTAACATCCAACAGTAATATCTCGATTGGACCCAAGTTGAACTTTTCACCCTTTTCAGGTAGGAATCGATTACATTTGAAATCCTCCATGAATTCATTAAGCTTTTCCTTTGGAAGTGAAATTGATGATATCGGCTTTACCACTACTTTCTCCGCTCTTCTTTTAGTCATTCTTTATCCCCCATATAGATAAACTCTCAAGTACTCTCCATAGATCATCGTTATCTTCTTCAGGGGAGACGAAGGCTTCTCCAGACTCGATCTCTTGCGAGATGATCCTCCGATTGAACTCATCATCATCTCCAGTATACACATAGATCCCTCGCTTTTTTGTAGGAAATTCCTGAATCAGATCTCCTCCCCACTGTGGTAAGCGGCCGAAAATGCACTCCACCTCAAATTCATCCATCAATTCCGGGTCAAAACCTGCTATATCAAAGTAATCTGTAAGGTGATCTTCCTCTTCAAAGAGATCATAGTGGAGAGCAGTTGGTATCACCCGGATAGTAGCGTTCGTGTTCTCCTTGATAGCATATAGGACCTCATGATTGAATTCTTTTACTAGTTCACCCTGATACTTGAAGATATCACGTAATTCCGTGTATACTTCTTTTTTCCATTGTGTGATCTCGTCTATATCACGTCTTATATCAATAATTTCATCCTCCGTGCATCCTTCCATTATCTCTTCTCCAGTAGCAAACTCTCTTATTCTGTAATCTGCTCTAACATCATCATAAGTCTTCAATTGCTTACCGCTCATAGCGGCTTCGACAGCTTCGAATATTTCACTCGGTTCATATCCAAGTTCGAATCTATCGTTCCAAGTCTCCATACATTTTGGACAGAAACACTGAAGTTCGTGCGGTCCACTCTCTACCGGGTCTAATAGGTAATAGAAGTAAAATATATGATCGATATCGAACCTGTTGATCATCTCAATGGTCTTTCGGATTTGTTTCTGTGCTCTTTCGGATAAAGCTCTTGAAGGACAGATATCTTTTTTGTCGTCACTTACTTTAGGTGGATCACCTGAAACTTCTTTGGGTAGTCCTGTTCTAACCTTAAAGATCTTATCACCTAGGACATCTCGAGGATCTAGCGCAATGGCCTTTACTTCGCGAAGTATTGTGAGATCCTTAAGCCACCATTGCGATTGTGGTGTCAAAATCACAGGGATATTATCGATCTCTTCGTCCAAGTCTTCTTTTGGACAATCGGATTCAAACATAGGCCCAAAAAATATTCTTTCCATTACCTGAAAGGCTATTACTAAGAAAAAAACCAACCTTACAGGGGTCACAAGCTCTTCTACATCCGCAAACTCAAACTTTTTTGGCATTTTCGGCATCATACAGACTGATATAGAACAAAGTATTAAAATAAATTAATTCTCAAAAATTAGGTTTAAAACCTAAATTTTAGTTGTCATATTTTAGTTGTCATGTTTGAGCAATAATCCTCCATATTCTAGACAGGGTATACCCGTGGAACAAGTTCCACTTTACCCTCGTTGCTACTGCGGATACAAGGAAATAGATCTATTTGGAGGTATTTTTTGGTCCTATATCCTACATGCGTCTAGATCTTAAATAATTCCATATTATATATGATTTGGGTTAACGAACCCTAGGTATGTAGAATTCTCTTCGTTTTCCACATCTGAAATTTTGTAAAGATATGCTGCGTAGAAAACTTTTGTTTTAGCCGATCCAAAGTTATAACTATGCCGTTTTAGAAGGATAAAACTACACATCTTTCTGCTAACTAACCGATCATCTCTCCTCAATAGGAGGTTATCTCCTTTTCCATCTATCCGAATATTTTTAATAAAGGGCGAGATTAACTAAGAAACATGATAGATATAGCGGTAATGGCTTCCGGAGGAGGGACAGATTTCCAATCCATCATAGATGCTGTGGAATCCGGAGAGATCGATGTCAGGATAGTATTGTTAGTTACCAATGATCCTGACGCATACTGTATTGAAAGGGCGAAAAAACACGGTATAGATTATCACGTGATCGATCACAAAGGAAAAACCAGACGAGAACACGAAGAAGAGATAATCCAAATATTCGACGAGTATGAGCCTGACCTTATAGTACTAGCGGGTTACATGCGTATCCTTACGGATCACTTCGTCGACAGATATTTTGGAAAGATGATAAACATACATCCCGCATTATTACCCCTCTTCGGAGGACCAGGTATGTACGGAGAGCATGTACACCGTGCCGTGTTGAATTCGGGTATGAAAGTATCGGGATGCAGCGTACACTTCGTCACCAACGAGGTGGATATGGGACCTATAATCGCCCAAAGATGCGTCCCGGTAAAGTACGACGATGATATAGATAGTCTATCTGAAAGGGTGTTGGAAGAGGAACATAGATTACTACCAAAGGTGGTAGGAGCCTTTGGAGAAGGCAGGATAAAGCTTAAAGACGAAAAAGCCTACATGATGCCCAAAAAAGATAATTAGGTTCACCGTATTTGACATCACGAAGAGATATAAGATCACTTTGGAGGAGTATAATAAATGCCCGCGTTAACCGATTCAAAGATAGAAGAATTAAAAGAGATCGCAAGAAGAGTAAGAGTACACATAGTGGAAAGCACCCATGAAGCTGGATCTGGCCACCCCGGTGGATCTCTTTCAGCTACGGACATATTGACCGCTTTATATTTTGAGATAATGGATCATAAACCTGACGATCCAAAGTGGCCCAAAAGAGACCGATTGGTTTTGAGTAAAGGCCATGCGGCTCCGGCCCTGTACGGAGTGTTAGCGGAAGCCGGTTACTTTCCAGTGGAAAAACTCATGAGCCTCAGAAAGCTGGGTTCCCAGTTGCAGGGACATCCTCATGTTAAAACCACACCGGGAGTAGATGCTTCCACGGGATCATTGGGTCAGGGTATATCCATCGCGTCGGGTATGGCGTTAGCAGCTAAGCTCGATAGGGAAGCTTACAGAGTTTTCGCCATATGCGGAGACGGAGAGATACAATCCGGTCAGATATGGGAGGCTGCGATGTTCGCGAGCCATAACAAGTTGGATAATCTGATAGTATTTTTGGATAGGAACAACCTTCAGATCGACGGATCGACCGAAGAGGTCATGTCCATAGAACCCATAGTATCTAAATGGAACGCCTTCGGTTGGCATGTGTTAGAAATAGAAGGTCACGAGATGGACCAGATAGTGGACGCAGTTGAAAGAGCGGAAGAGATACATGGACAACCGACCATGATAATCGCCCATACCATCAAAGGCAAAGGTGTTCCTTTCATGGAAGGATCCTTAGCTTTCCACGGTAAAGCCGCCAACGATGAACAGTTGGAAGTGGCTCTTGAGGCACTCGGAGAGAAAAACAACACTCAAGGAGGCGATTGATATGTGGGAGATGGCAAAACAGAGAGACGCTTATGGAGAAACTCTTGTCGAACTTGGAAGAAAAAAAGATAATATAGTCGTAGTTGGTGCTGATCTATGCGGTTCCTGCCGTGTAAAAAAATTTGGAAACGAATTTCCGGAAAGGATGTTCAATGTAGGGATCGCGGAACAGAATATGACTGGAGTTTCCGCCGGTCTCGCACTCTCAGGGAAGACCGTTTTTTCTAGTACTTTCGCGGTCTTTGCAACGGGCCGAGCTTATGATCAGGTCAGACAGAGCATCGCTTACCCTGAGTTGGATGTGAAGATAGTTTCCACCCACGCGGGTATAACCGTCGGTGGAGACGGTGCTTCTCACCAGATGCTGGAAGACATAGCCCTGATGAGAGTTCTACCCAACATGAGGGTGGTAGCTCCAGCGGATTATCACGAAAGTAGAAAAGCTACATTCGCCATAGCCGAAGAAAAAGGTCCATTCTATATGAGGTTGGGCCGTTCTAATGTTCCCATCATCACAGAGAAAGATGATCCCTTCGATATAGGGAAAGCCAAACTGGTCAGAGAGGGAGAAGACGTCACCCTCATCGGAACCGGTATAATGGTTTCTGAATGTTTAAAGGCGGCGAAGATACTCGATAAACAGCACGACATGGACGCTAGGGTGTTGAACATGAGTACCATCAAACCTTTAGACGATAAGAGCATCGTAAGAGCAGCTAAAGATACGGGCGGTATCGTAACCGCCGAAGAACATGTAGTCAGCCAGGGCATGGGAAGCGGCATATCTCAGGTCATCTCCGAAAGCAGTTATCACGTGCCTATGAAGCGAGTAGGAATACCGAACGTATTCGGAGAGTCCGGCGAAAGCGACGAACTGATGGATAAGTACGGCTTGACCGCGGAACATATAGTCGAAAGCGCACACGATGTGTTGGAAAGAAGATAAATATGAGGAATCGATGATGAAAAAAAAGGTGATAAGATGGATATATTTGTAGATACGGCAGATCTAGACGAGATAAAAGAAGCAGAATCATGGGGGATCTTAGACGGAGTGACCACCAATCCCTCGCTGATCAAGAAGGCGGTCGACTCTGCTCAGGGAGATATGAGCCTCGACAAACATATAGTCGAGATATTAGAAACCGTCGACGGACCTGTGAGTTTAGAAGTGACCGAGATAAAGCAAGAAAAGATGGTCAAAGAAGCAGAAACACTGTATGAGCAGTTCAACCATATAAATGAAAACGTAGTGATCAAGATCCCAGTCAATACCGCCATGAAAGAAGGCGACGATAATTTTGAAGGTGTGAAGGCTATAAAGACTTTGAGTGAAACAGGTATACCCGTCAACTGTACTCTAGTTATGAAACCAAATCAAGCGTTGATGGCCGCGAAAGCGGGAGCCGAATACGTCAGCCCATTTTTAGGAAGGATAGACGATCACATCCGAAACCGCATCGGATTAGATAGAGGAGAGGACTACCCCAAAGGAATTTACTACCCCTCGGAACTGACCGAAAGGGTAAGAGACTTCCATATCCGGGACAAGATATCTAAAGAAGAACTCGATGATGTTGTTTACCAAAACCAAGAAGTGATGGATCTTTTCGACTGGGGCAACGACCACGGTTTATTTTCTGGCATAGACCTAGTTTGGTCCATGAAGAATATTTTGGACAATTATTCTTACGAAACCAAGATAATAGCCGCGAGTATAAGATCAGCTAGACAGGTCAGGCAATGTGCCGAGCTGGGTGTTGAGATCGCAACCATACCTTTCAGCGTCATAGAGGATATGATGGTGCATCACAAGACCAGTGAAGGGATGAAAGCCTTCGATCAAGATGTGATCCCCGAATACAAATCGATATTAGATGGGTAAAGCCATGTTGAAGTGTTGAAGTGATGATATCATGAAAGAAAGCTACCTTTCCGAGTTGGAGGAATACAGAGTCGGCCCTGAGAACGATGACATCCAAAAATTTGTCGAAGATGTTGCTAAAAGGATAGAAGATGAGTTCACCAGGTATGAAGAGTATCATCCCGCTATATTAGGGAGAAATAGCGGAGAAAAATTGTACCGACTACTGGTCAAAGAAAAGCCAGATATCGTAGTGGAGACCGGTGTATGCAACGGATTCTCCACGTCCGTGATACTGAAGGCATTAAACGATAATCAAAGAGGTAAACTTTTTTCCGTGGATCTACCCGCAAATATCGACGAGTTAGAGGATAAAGAAAGGAGCGGTGCGGTGATCCCACCGGGAAAAAGGCCCGGTTGGGCGGTACCTGAGGAACTTAGAGACAGGTGGACTTTGAAAGAAGGAAACAGTTATTACGAACTGCCCAAAATATTCGAGAACCTCTCCCACAATATAGATTTATTTTTACACGACAGCGGTCACTCTTATGAAACCATGATGTTCGAATTTTCAATAGCTTGGTATCATCTGATGAAGGAAGGTTTTTTACTTTCAGATAACATCGACTTCAGCGATGCTTTTTCTGATTTCGTTGAAGCAAAAAAGGTCATACCTTATAAGATCGGGAGTCTCGGATTGATCCAAAAGAAAGAGAGATGACGAAAACACCACCGTTGAAGGATGATGATTTCTTTGCGGAAGAAATATATAGTTTAGCCTTATTTATCAAAGACGGATGAAAAAGATGGATACGAAAGCGATGATAGGTGCGGTGGTGGCAGTGATCGCGATAATGCTGTTAATTTTTTCTCTCGGCACGCCTTGGTACAATTTTACTTCGGAAGCTCCGTCAGATGATGGTGAGGTTGAGACGAGCATGGATTTTCATCTAAAGGAGATGGAAGTTACGGTAGATGGAGAAAGCCATACCTATGATTATAATGAAGAGGGATTAAATGAGGTTGGATCTACATTTAGTACCACGGAGTTATTCATCATGGTCGCGATCGTGGGATCCATACTTGGATTATTAGGATCTATTCTAGTAGGCATAGGTAAACTAAATCCAAAGATAGGTGCCGGTCTTGCCGTAATAGGGATCTTATTCGCCTTCTTGGCACCGATATATTTATGGTTGGACCTCCCCGACGCTTTCGAGGAGGACATGGACTGGGATGAAGTGGGTCCTAATCGTGGACCACTCTATTTCGCCGGAGGCGGTTCAGTCGGACAAGAAGAGAGAACATGGGGTCCCCGTATGGGCTGGATCTTACCACTTATAGTAGGGATATTGGATATAGTGGTTCTCAGGCTCACCTTAGCATCTAATACATCTTATTCTAAAACCCCCTAGAAACCATCGAGAAAAAATAACAAGTTGGCAGGAAATGAGATCAAGACAATCCTTAAATATATAAGACCCCCTTCTCATCTAAGAGGTGATTTTGAGATGAAAAAAATCAGAAGATGTCCTTCATGTAACGGATACAGTCTCAAAAAAAGATGTGAAAGATGTGACGAAAGGACTGTAAATCCCAAACCGCCTCATTACTCACCCGAAGATAAATACGGTGAGTATAGAAGGAAACAGATAGAAACTAAAAAAAGTTGATATGGATGATAATATGGACGATATAATCATAGATTTCGTTGAAAAACCGAACCTGGAAGACGCACTACTTATCGAAGGATTACCCGGGGTAGGAAACGTGGGTAAGCTTGGAGTAGAGCACCTGATAGAAGAGATAGATGCGGAAAAGTGCGCAGATATATTTTCTCTTTACTTTCCGCCTCAAGTACTGGTGGATGATGAAGGTTTATCTCAATTAGTCAACAATCAGCTCTATTTCAAGAAAGATGTAGGTGAAAACCACACCGATCTCCTACTGCTCACAGGGGATTACCAAGGTATGACACCCCAGGGACAGTATCAATTGACCGACAAGATGCTGTCCGTGGCCAAAGAGATGGGGGTTAAAGAATTGGTCTCATTGGGCGGCTACAGTAGAGGAGAGATGATCGATGAACCCAAAGTCTTAGGTGCTGCAACGACACACGAAAAAGTCCAAGAGATGAAAGAATTGGAGGTGGAATTTTCAAAAGAGCATCCTGCCTCAGGGATCGTAGGCGCTAGCGGTCTTTTACTAGGATTAGGAGAAAAGATATACGATATAAGCGGAGTATGCCTTATGGGAGAGACCTCTGGCTACTTCGTGGATCCTGCGGCGGCTAGAGCGGTGCTGAAAAAACTCATGCGGTATATAGGGACTGAGATAAGATATGATAAATTGGATGAAAAGGCTGAGGAAGTCGAAGAGCTGACCAACAAGGTCAAAGAGATGGATATGGCCGGACTTCAGCAGCAGGAGAGCGGAAAAGAAGATCTGAGCTATATAGGTTGATCCTCAAGTCGCTTTAATCGAGTGGTGTATATGGACGAAGACAAGAAGATAAAGTTATACCTTAAAGGATACGAAGAGGGGCAAAAAGACGCTTGGTCAGACATAAATAGTCTGATATCTAGGTACGACGGATGGGAGCTTAAAAGTAGAGTAGAGAGTAGGATAGGCACACTTTACCAGGAATTAGAAACTAAGAGAGAAGAATTGAAAGAAAATACTGGCGAATTGGATTTAGGTTCAAAAGAGGGCCATGGGGATGAACTTACATCCGGCGAGATCCTTTGGAAACCCGGCGATTCGTACCTATTCGTAGAAGATAAACCCAGTGAAGCCGTAGATGTATTGGAATTAGTAATAGAATCTAACATACCTATAATGTTTATCACCCGTCTTTCTCCCGATAAAATTTTAAATCGTATCAGCGACTCTTCGTCTCTGAATAAAAATAGCGTTATGATCATACTGTCTAGCAGAAAAAAGAGTGATGATAATCTAGATGGTATCAAGGTAAAGAGGATCCATCCTTCAAATCTCACAAACCTGTCCAATGAGATAGGAGCCTTCTTAAAAAAACATGATCATTCAGTGATCTTACTTTCAAGTATTTCTCTTCTCAGCAATTATAAAGAACCTGAAAAAGTACTCAGCTTCCTGCATTGGACACAGGACGAGGTGAGGGAAAATAAAGCTTGTCTCGTGTGTTCGATATCAGAAAACAGTGTGAAATCAAAATTTTTAGGAAAAGTTAAAAGTGGATTCGACCTTACCTTTGGTTGATAAAGGAAGTCAATATCATGTACGTATTTTACGGAGAAAAAGAGGTCATAGACAAGACCAAAGAGGCCGTAGAAAAAAGAGCTGTCGATGAGATCAGATGCTTTACTTATCAAAAAGGCAAAGAAAAAAATCTACTCGACTTCGTTAAAAAGAATGAACATAAGATTGAGATCATCGCCTATTTGACTTTGAACGAAAAGGAACTGATATACCTTTCAGAAGAGGTGAATAACATAAGTTCCGATATATATCAAATCGCTCTCGTTAACGATACCAAGGATATGGAAAAGGATCATGCGTTGAAAGGCGTGGTTAAAAAAGATCAAGAGATATTAAACACCCTTTTTAAAAAAATAGACACACATATTTTGAAAAATAAGAGTGAAAAATTAAAAAAAGCAGTATGTTCCACCCAAGGAAATATAGCCATCTTTATCCATGACAATCCTGATCCTGATGCTATAGCTTCTGCGGTGGCTTTTGAAGAGATATGCGACGCGGAAAAAATTGAATCCACGATATTTTTTGGAGGATCTATAGGACATCCTGCCAACGAGATATTCTTAGAAAATACTGGTTTTGACGTAAAAAATATAGATGAAGATTCAGTGTCGAAGATAGTCGATGAATACCAAAAGATCGTGTTCATAGATTTCGCCCAACCGGGGTCCAACAACATACTACCAAAAAATATGGAACCAGACATCGTGATCGATCACCATTACACCAATAAAGAGTGCGGAGCAAAAGAATTTCAAGAGATAAGGAACGACGTGGGTGCGACCTCGACACTCATGACCAAACATCTACAGAACCTAGAAATATCAATAAGTCCTCTATTGGCTTCCGCTCTATTGGTGGGTATAAAAACGGATACCCATGATTACACAAAAAACATATCCACCGCAGATTACAAAGCCATATCCTATCTTTCTTCTCTAGCGGACAAAGACATACTAGACATATTAAAAGAACCATCCTTGTATCCGGAGACCATGAAATCCATGGGTATAGCCATCAACAACAGAAAGATAGAAGATACCGTTCTCACCGCCTTTTCAGGTGAGTTAGACCATAGAGATGATCTTCCTCAGATAGCGGATTTCCTACTGAGAGAAAGAGATATCCTCACTGTTTTAGTCTACGGCATAATAGACGATAAAATACATATGTCGGCTAGAAGTAAAGATTTGCTGACACATGTAGGTAAAGTGATGAAAAATGCATACTCTGATATAGGGGAAGGTGGAGGACACACACACGCGGCCGGAGGACGTGTACCTCTAGACGAATTCAAAGATAAAAAGGATGCCATCGAAAAAATAGAGAAACGTTTTAAAGACGAGGTGTTCAAAAAATGAGACAAGGTTATACTCAGATAGACTTTCGAACAAAAAAAGGTTTGAGCGATGTCGAAAAAAGGCACCTACTGATAGCACTAGGAGTACTTACCTTAGCCTTTGCTATAAGCTTCTCCGGAGGCACTGCCGGCATCTTTTCAGGATATTTTCCCGTATTCCTTTTGATCTCTTTCATATCCGTTGGAACCGCATTTTTGTTTCACGAATTAGCACACCGTAAAATGGCTAGAGTATACGGATGCTGGGCCGAATTCAGGATGTGGCGATGGGGGCTGATGTTGGCACTGCTTTTTAGTCTATTCGGGTTCGTTTTCGCCGCCCCGGGCGCGGTGATGATCAGGGGATATATAACTAGAGAACAGAACGGTAAGATCAGCGCCGTCGGACCTGCAACGAATTGGGTAGTCGGTGCAGGTTTTTTGATCGGGGCTTATTTCACTTTGATAGCCGGATTAGATTTTTTATCTTTCATACTAGCTTTCGTTGCGTTCGTTAACTTGTTCATCGGTGGATTCAATTTATTACCACTGGGACCATTAGACGGTAGAAAAATATTTGCTTGGAGTGTGATGAATTATGCTATCCTGGTGGCGCTGATAGTGGGCACCTTAGCCGCTGGTTACTTACTCGGACCCTTTAGAGGGTTCTTATGAGCTAGTCATCTTCTAGCTCTAGCCCAGCAGTATATGAACTCATGGCCGAACACTTTCTCTGGGCATATTTCACTCTTGAATACGTTGAATAAGTTAAGAGATTCTTTGATCTCATCTAGAGAGTAATAAGAGTAGTACCGCTCATTTTCATCGATAACGCTGGTTTCGAAACCTTCCTTTTTTCCCTCCTTAAAACTAAAACAGAATAATCCACCGGGTTCTACGATCCTGTAAATCTCTTTCTCAGCATGAGACAGCTCCGATTTCGGGAGGTTGATCAGCGAAGCGTTGGCCCAAGCCCCGTGAAACATATCGTCGGGAAATACTGTATCTCTGATGTCCTGATCAAGAAAGGCACATCGGGGATATTTTTTCCTCGCTAACGATATCATACCTTGAGAAAAATCGATGCCTACTACATCGAAGTTTTTTTTTCTCATGTATTCCGTATCTCTACCATCGCCACAACCCAAATCGATGATCCTAGACTTTGGGTGGAGATGATCCAATGTCCTATCTAACATCATTTTTTGAAAGTTCCTCTTTCCTTCTTTCATGGTCTTTTCACAATACTTCTCTGCTATCTCATCGTAGGCTCTCATGGTTTTTTCCGTGGGATCCATATTTACGCCTCAACTCCTGTTACCTGTTCTTTTATTCTGCTTATCTCTTCCGGAGTAGGTTCTCGTGGGTAGTTTTTGTGTTCTTCTCCCGGAGAAGTGGTGTAGTACGGTCGGTTGCAGCCAGGGCAGCCTCTGGTTTGAAAAGCTTTCTTTTCATCAACGACTTCAAACACAGTTTCCGGATCATCTAGGATCAAGTGAAGAGCTTCTTCGACTTCATGATCTTGATCTAAAAGTGCAAGTAATAATTGGGCCCTGCGGTAGTAGATGATATCCACTTCGTCCTGGTTACGGCCCCTTGCTGTACCTTTAAAAGGAAACAGTGACACACTGGCACCGGCTCTCAAAGATCGTTTTATGGCTACAGCCAATTCTTCTAACGTTTCACCCAAACCCGCTATCAAGTGAGCCGTGACATTCCCGTCACCATAGATATCTACGGCCTTTCCCAAGTAGTTCCAAAATATGATGGGTTCATAGTTCCTTTTCTTCTCCTTTCTCAAACGGTCGGTGGCGGCATCTACGCCTATACCTACCCTATCGACAGGATCTTTCAGAGATTCTAGAGTTTTTTTGTCGAGTGGAGGCGTAGACAGAGAGACGGGTTTTTTCATATCACCTAAATTTTCAACTACGGATATCAATTTATCATCATAATCAGGAACATCTGGCGACTGTATACAGACCCGGGTAAGGTCGGATTCCTTTATCCTCTCTATCGTATCTTGTAGCTCCAAAAGAGGCCAAGACACCCTAGAAAGCCATCTCGGATCTCCTCTTGCCTGTGGACAAAAAGAGCATCCCCCTCTGCATCTTTCTCCGGGCAGCATCAGATAGGCGATAGTGGGTTCCTCTTCACTCTGTCCCTGCTTCAAACCAAGTTTTTGAGCGGTACCGTATGATACCCTTATTTGCTCTTCGGTGCTCACTGTGAGTCCAGCTCCCTTCTGTAAGTCCAGTCCCGAGAACCGTATTTTTTTTCTAGTTCAGAGGCTAGTTCTTTTTCCTTTTCACTCAGACCCTGTTCTTCGACTTCCGTTCCCAAGTGCTTTTCATACTCTTTTTTCATCATGCTTATCAGTTCATCCGGGTCCGGTTTTTCGCCGATCTCCTTCTCTACAGTGGTCACAAGGTCTAAAAATGATCCAGCGCCTTTCTTCTTCAGCTTTTCTTCATCCAATCTTAGGATCGTCGACAATTTTTCTAGATCCGTTGCATACATCAAAGTTCCGTGCTGAAGCATACCCTTTTTTCCCCTCCTTTGAGCGCTTCCTGAGATCTTTTTCTTCCCTACTAGAATATCGTTATAAGGCTTGAATTTAGCATCTAATCCCATCCTTTTCAAAGTATTTATTATGGGCTGCAGATTTTCTTCAAAACTTTCTTCTATGTTTCCGTGCTTTTTCTCGGTGACCATAGAATAGGTTATCTCCCCTTCATAATCGTGGAAAACGGTACCCCCTCCCGTTATCCTTCTCACAAAAGGTATATTCTCACTTTTACACACGTCTACATTGATGGTATCTTCAAGGGACTGGGTGTATCCCAATGTTATGGCCGAGGGTTTGAAACGGAAGAACCTAAACATAGGTTCACTTCCATCTTCATCATAGCATCTGAGCAGTGATTCGTCTATCGCCATCTGTCTTTCTGCGTCGGCTTCTATCATAGGTATATATCTTACATTCATAGTCTATAAACTCCCTTTTCGATTATAATTTTTTCTTTTTTTTGATCCTTGTCTATGAGTACAGTATGCTGAGAAAATTACGAGAGTAGTCCGGCTTTTTTTAGTTCTTCTTTTATCTTTTCGACACCGTCTTCCAGCTGCTCCTCATTTTTTCCACCGGTACAGACCATCCTACCGGACCCGAATAGTAAAAGAACAACCGGTGATTCGTCCAAACGATAGACCAAACCGGGGAACTGTTCAGGTTCATATTCTACCCTTTCCAATCCAAGAGTGATGGCTACAGAGTTCAGATTCAGCTCTGTCTTTAATTCATAAGAAGCTACTATATTTTGTATTTTTGCTACTACTTCGTCCGCTGTTTCTATGCCTCCTTCATCTAAGAGTCTCTTTATTTTGTCTACACTCTTCTGGGGCTCGTCGAGAGTCACTCCTCCCGTACAAACCATCTTTCCACTGGAAAAGAGCAGGAGAGAAGTGTTGGGGTCTTTCATCTTGTAGATCAAACCAGGAAATTTATCTGGATCGTACTCTGAACCCTCTAGTGCTTCATGAACTTCCCATAGGTCTAATTCTTTTCCAATGGAGGATGAAGCTACCACGTTTTCGATTGTAAGTCCTTCCATAAATCATCACTTGATTCTCACAAAATATAAACCACTATTTAAAGGCAAGGGTTAATATCTTAAAAAAAGAATCCCATCGACTCATGTGCTTTAAAAAAATCTGCTGTGTTCCATATGATATAGACTTCACTTGTACTCCCTACAGTTATCGCAGTACCACCTGTCGTACTCTTCTATATGACGTAATTGAGCATCACAATCAGGACATAGTGCTGGTGCCGATGGAGGTGGTGGAGGCGGTGGAAGATGTGGGGTTTGAGTGATCATAGGTGCTCTCATTCTGGATCTGTCCCTCTCGTGCCTCAAGATAAGGTATAAGATAACCACGATGGCTATCACCTCTAAACTCACCAAAGAGATACAACATACCATAGCTAAACATCCTTACTTTCATCGATCCTAAGCCCTCACACGTCTCTCTTGAGCATGGGTATGGTGGTAAATATATCTTTTTGATTGTTCTGATATAAACCGTCAATTAGGGAACGCCTAGAGAAGGAGGGATAGGGTACACTATGGTGGTATCCTCCTCGAGAAAAGCGGTTCTTTCGATCACGATGAACTCCATGGACCTAGTGATGGGTATGGGGGATAGATAAGAATAAGTGATAAGTATCCGTTCATGTTCACTCGATGTTGCCCTTAATTGATAAAAGGTAATTCTACCGGGTATACGACTCATATCTTCAATATCGATCTGTTCTCGAATATCGTCTAGATACCAATCGGTACCAGAGTCCTCTAGGGATTCGATGACTCCGTCTATATCGGAACTAGGACCTATTTTTTCTCCCACTCGATCTATGTATGCGGGAAATCTTGTCTCCCAGGAAGCATAAGAACGATGCCTACGTATAGAAATATCCTGCAAACCATGAGAAGCAAAATTCAAAACAGGCATGGAAACCAAAAGTAGGACTATGAGTAAAACCTGTAGATTTCTTAGATCTTTACTGTTCTTCTCGATCCTCGCTTGAGAACGATCTGTCTGTCTGTCACTAAATATATTGAAGCCTTTGATAAAATCTTTCTTTTTCTTTATTTTAAATAGAATAAAAATTATCAGTCCGGGTATTATGCCATAATACAACAAATAAATTGCTAGAAGTCTAAATATTTGGCCCTCCATATCATTTCACCTCCTCTCTAGACTGATAACCGACCTCCACCCTTGGATCTAAAAGGCCGTATATGATGTCAGTGATGTAAAGTCCGATGATGGAGATCACCGATAATACGAAGGTTATAGCCGCTATGAGCTGTTCTTCGATACCCCTCGCCCCAATATATTGAGTCCTATCGGAGATCGCAATTCTCAACAAAAATCCGATACCGGGCCATTGAAATATGATTTCCGCTATGAGTGCCCCTCCCAGGGATGTTAATAATGCCAGTATGACCGTGGTTATTATTGGAGGTCCTGCTGTCTTCAGGGTATGCCCGTATAGGACCTTACTTTCAGGGACGCCCTTTGCCCTAGCATTCATTATGTAGTCGTCCTCTAGGACCCTAGTAACGATGTTTCTCGATATCCATGTAGTAGCTCCGAATCTCACAACCACGATGGTAAACAAAGGCAGGGACATCTTGATCAAAATCTCTTTAAAGTATCCTCGATATCCAAGAGTCTGAACGGTAGGGTAAGACGGTACAGGCGTTGGGTACCATCCCAATATGTATGAAAATATGAGCACGAAGATCATGGCGGCCCACCATAGAGGTACCGATGACAACGAAGCCCCCAAAAGAGTGATGAGCTTATCCAGTTTGGAACCTGCTTTTTGAGCGATCTTTAGACCTATAAATATGGCAAGCACAGAATATATGGCGGCGGCCGTGGTGAACAACAAAATAGTATAAGGAAGGTAGCTCATTATTATATCTGAGATATATGGACTTCCCCTGGGTGAGGTGAATCTTACTGTTTGCCCAAAGTTGAAGGTCATCATATCCTTAGCATGATCGAAGACCCTACCTATCCTCGAACCATCGAAACCGTTTTCTTCTTTCAATTCTTGGAGCCTTTCTTCTCGATAATTATAGGCAGCCTCGGGATCGTCGAACTCCATGAGCTCCACCTCCTCTTTCACCCTCCTATTGATATCATACATAGCATCTTCCTCCCTGAACGTGGTGACAAATGCAGATAGGAGCAGAGCTACGATCACAACTGTCAAAAGAATATTTGCGGTCCGTATAGCAAAATATTTCCAAGAGGCTGGCATGTTATACTATTAGAGGGGGGAGAGGGTTATTTAAACGTTATAGACAAATTTACCTCTTCCTTGTTTAAATAATCAATATCCTAAATTCTTTGATCGTTCATCCTGTTGTCAGATCTAGCTAACATTCTTTCCGTCTTTTTTTGCCACCGTTTCATCCCTATCTTTTCAAAAGCTTCTAACGATTCCTTTAGATATCTCTCGGCTTTTATCATATCTTGTTCTGACACATGATACATACCCAACTCATATAATGCCCTTGCCTTCCAGATCATATCTCCTGCCTCCGAGCTCTCTTCTAGTGCATCTTTTAAAGCATTCCTCGCTGTTTCGTGGTCACCTTTTTTTAGATACAGTCTTCCCATGGCTATTTTCTTTTGTGCACACAAAGAAGGTTCGCTTCTTTTTTCTACTTTTCTTGCTACCCTCAAAAAATACTCTTCTGCTTTTTCCGTTTCATCCATCTTGAGATAAACCTCACCTAAACCCATCAAATTCTGTATCATCGCTCTATGTTCATTCAACTCCTCAGCGATCTCTAAACCTTGTGAAAAACATTCTTTTGCAGCTTCGATTTCTCCTAAGGATAGTTCAATATTTCCGATGCCACTTTTGGCTGAAGATATGACCTTGCGAAATTCTACCTTGTCTGCGGTACTGACGGCTTTATCATAACACTTTTTCGCTCTTTCAAGGTCTCCACTGTGATGATATATACATCCAAGATGATCATACGACTCCGCTAGTGCCCAGAACAGGCCGCTCTTTTCTAACAAATTGCTATTCTCGACGAGGATTTCTTCGGCCTCATCCAATTTACCTTCTTTCTTTTTCAACGCACATTCGGTCAATAGTATTTTGGCACGGACGTAGTCATCCTCAGTTTTTTTTAAGATCGATTTACATTTTTTGATGTATCTCTTTGATTTATTTAGATCTCCACGGTAAAGAAACAGAGAAGAGAGGTTTGAAAAAGAGAGTGCCTTAAGTCTCTCCTCCTTCAATTCCTCGGCGATCTCACTGCTCCTTTTTAATAAATACAAAGATTGATTCCATTTTCCTTGATTTAATTGATATATACCCAAATTCAACAAAACATTGATGAGTCCCACCTTGTACCCTACATCTTCACAAATCTTTAAAGATTTTTTAAAATACTTTTCCGTTCTCTCCGGGTCTCCTTTACGCTTGTAGGCAACCGCTATATTATGATAGGACTTATTCAACCCCACATCATCATCGATATTTTCCCTTATGTCGATGGCTTTTTTCAATTTTTCTATTGATTGAGAATATCTATTTTTAGTCAGATCTACCATGCCTAAGTCATGATAAACCTGCCCCATCTCTTTGTCACCGCCTATATCCTCTGCTAATCTCTTCTCTTTATCATATATCCTCTCTGCTTCGTACGGATCACCTCTCATCAGGCATATCCAACCCTTTAAACTGAGAAGTTTACAGGTGATCGTGTCCTTTTTTTCGTTCAACGCCAGACCGTCTTTTATATATCGAAGAGCCATGTCAAAGTCTTCCTGGGTGATGTAAGTCTCGGCGATCCCGCAGTAGATGGCTTTTTTTTCATCGCATTTATGCGTTCTCACTGCTGCTTGAGCCAGATACTCCCTGCTCCTTTCATTATCACCTAGCAGATAATAAGCCCTTGCGATCTTTTTGATTATTTTGATCTCATCTATTAACTTTTCATCTATATCTGCGGTTAAGTCTATCACTTTTTTATACATATCGATGGTATTTTCATGGGCGAATATATTTTCTGATTCCTTCCCTGCTTTTATATAATAGTCGACTGCCTTTCCCATCTCTTTTCCCTTCTCATGATGGCGAGCGAGCTCAGAATAATGGCCCTCGAGCTCTTTTTCGTACATCTCTTCGATATTCTCAGCTATCAAGAGATGTATTTTTTTCTTTTTCCAAGACGGGATCCTTTCGTAAGCTATCTGTGAGATCAGATGATGAGAGAAATCGAAAGATTCATCCTGGGATTTTTTTTCTAATATATCCTTATCTACCAGTTCCTCAAATCCGTATAAAAGATCGATCTCATCGATATTAGCAATTTTACTTACCAATTCAAAAGAGAAGGCACCTCCAATAACTGAGCATAATTCAACTATCCTACGAGCCTTTTTAGATATGTGTGAATCCAACCTTTTCTCTATCACATTTTTTAGAGTTTCGGGGATCTTCAACTCATCTTCTTCCATGGGATAATCAGACGAGTAAGGAGGTATTTTTCCATCCTCTATTAAGAGCCGCATGAATTCTTTCAAGAACAGTGGATTTCCATGACTCATGCGGTGAAGTAATTTAACGAACCTGAAAGGAAGAGCAGGATCTCCTGTTATTTCAAACATCAATTCCGCCGAATCGTCCATATCAAAATTATCCAGGATCATCGTTCTACAATCATCCTCCCAAGATAATTCCCTTTTCAGTTCCTCCAATAGATGATCATCGGATAATTCCTCATACCTATAGTTACATAAGAACAACAAAGGTGCTCCGCCTAAATTTTTAGTCAGATATTTCAGTAGTTCTACACTTGCAGCATCGGCCCATTGAAGATCATCCAAAAATATGATGATGGGTTTCTCCAAAGATGCTTCTCTGAGACGCTGGGCTATATCGTCAAAGTAAGCTGTTTTTTTAGCCTGAAAAAACTCATAATCGTCCGTTTCTAGTGATGCTTTACTTATGGTTTTAAAATCTATATCTATATCTTCGCCAAAGGCTTTTATGAAAGGAAAAAAGGGTTTCGATAGTTCTGACCTTGCTTCCCCGCTCAAAAAAAGGATATCTTTTTCGTCCGATCTATCCTTGAATTCCATGCATAGCTCGGTCTTTCCACTCCCTGAAACACCGGAGATGAAGAGAACAATACTACCTTCCTCGGTCACCTCTTTAAAACACTCTTCTAATCGTGAGATTTCCTCTTTTCTATCTACGAAAGATATCTTATCCAACTCTTTCCGCTCATTTATTTCGAGTACGCCCTTCTCGTCTACATCCTGAAGAGCACGTAGGAGAGGATATCTATCCCGGGTATGATCATCTATATCTTTTAGCCTTATCTTTTTTTCCTCATCTAATTTTTTTACCACTATCTGCTTTTTGAGAAACCGGTCACGCACGCTCTTCGCCTTCTCTCGCCCTTCATGTGTGAGACGGTAAACTTTCAATTTCCTTTTTTGCTCTTTCCCTACATCTTTCATTTCTTCCTCCACCCAACCCATTTTAACCATGAAAGAAAGAGCCCTGCTGACATAACCTCTGCTGGCACCAACCGCCTTCATTATCCCCTTTTGGGAAACGGAATGAGATGTATCTGTTTGATGATTTTCGTTCACGTGGTTCGCCAAATGAAGTAATATCCTTTCCTTGACGGTGGATCTCATAATATTACGTCCTATGCTTTTATCTTAAGTTCTATCCCTTCTTCAAGAGCAGCATCGGTTAAGCACGCTTTCAGGATAGTAGATTTACATTTAACATCTTTCTGGTCGATCTTTTCCTTTTCGATCCTTTGATCCGCCACCTCCAAAGAGGTTTTTAGGGCCTTGAGCTCGAGTAAAGTTGCAGCCCTGCAGAAAAAGCTCTTGGATCTGCCGTCGTTGTAATCCTCCAATAGGATTTCAAGTATATTTATCCTTTCTTTCTGATGGTCCACGAATCTTTCCACGCCGTTCTCTTTTACAAAGTTAAAATTAGGTATGACTTTTTTGTACGACGGATACGATGGAGAATCTTCCAATTTTTGATCTTTGATCCTGGAACAGGGGAACTGTGGACACTCAACACACACTTCGAGGTTTTTTTTCTTAACACAACAGGTTATAAAAGAACAGGAGGGATGCTTATCAAAAAAATCGGGGCCACAACATCCAGGACATCTTGAAGATCCTTCTGAATGATATCTCGGGCATAAACCGCAGTCAAGGCCACATACCCCTATGGTCGGGTATCTCTTACTAGGTGATTTTCCCATATGTTTAGTCTCCTTGTATCTATTAAATTATAGTATTAAATGATTTTCACTGAGTGGCTCAGTATTCTCAGCTTTGTTTGAGATGAACATTCCTTCATATCTATTTTTTCTATTTTAAGAGTCATGACGGAGAGGCCTGATGGAGGTATCTTGACTCTTAAGGATGTCTGTTTTTTCGTCTAGCTGACAAAAAGCAAGGAGACCGAACAGTACGGACCTATCGTCCAAGGATGCAACGGCTATTTCAGGCATCTCGCAGATGACATCCTTTTCAAGCATGGACTCAAGATCAGAAGTGATCACTTCTGGGTGATTCACCGCTACACCCCCTCCTAGCACTATGACTTCCGGGCTGTAGGCGTTGACAACGTTGGATATACCGGCGGCATTGTACTCTTTCATCTTCTCTATGGTCTTTTTGGCGGCACTGTTTGCCTCTCGATATTTTAAGAACAACTCTTCTGAGTCTTTGAATTCTTTTCCGGTCAACTCAAGTGCGAATTCGGGTAGATTATCGCCGGAACAGTAAGACTCCCAGTGACCTTCTCCGCCGCACCCACATCTTCGATCACCTCCTACCTTTATATGACCGATCTCTGCAAAATTTCCCATCCTGCCCTCGATCAAATTATCCTCGATTATCACACCCGCACCTATACCCGAGCTGATGGTTATGTAGACCATGTTCGAGGCACGTACATCTCCAAAAACGTATTCACCTACAACACCAGCACTGCAATCGTTCACTAAAAAAAACGTATCTATATCCGAACTTAACAGTTCGACCATGTCTACTTTTTTATCGGGTATGTTAGGTGGATATATCACCCCGTTCTCACGGTCCAAGGGGCCGGGAACGGCGATCACGGCTTTTTTTATATCATCCATGGGCAGTTCTTCGAGGTTCGGCTCATCTAGGAACTTATCGGTTTTTATTTTAGTGATGAACTCAAAGCCCCTCTCACCTATACCTACGAAGGTCTTTGTAGCTCCTATATCTATGCAGAGGTAAGTCATCTTTGGATTATCAAGATAACTACCATAAAGGTCTAACGGTTCCGGTATTCAACACATGCGAGAGAAAGGTTTGAAAGAGACGAAGAAAAATTACCATAAATTAAATATGTTCTCAGACTTGATAACAGGTAGCTAAGATGGAAAAAAAGAAGTCGATGGAGAAACTTTTAGAGGAGATGACGCTGGAGGAAAAAGTATCCTTCTGCTCCGGAAAGGATTTTTGGCATCTTGAAGGGCTCGAGAGATCAGGCATACCCTCTATCTTAGTAACAGACGGACCCCATGGAGTCAGAAAACTGCCAGATGATGCAGAAGACAGTTTAGGGATCGAGCAAAGCGTCCCGGCCACCTGTTTCCCCACGGCTTCTCTTTTAGCCTCCACTTGGAATACTGAGATGATAAAGGAAGTCGGCCGAGCTATCGGAGAAGAATGTCGAGAGGAGAAAGTGGCCGTTTTGTTAGGACCCGGCGCTAACATCAAGCGTTCGCCGCTGTGTGGAAGGAACTTTGAATATTTCTCTGAAGACCCCTATCTCTCGGGTGAAATATCTGGGAGTTTTATAGAGGGAGTACAGTCTGAAGGTATAGGTACATCCCTGAAGCATTTTGCAGTGAACAACCAGGAAAAACGCCGCATGACCATCGACGCCATAGTAGATGAAAGGGCACTTCGAGAGATATATCTAGCTGGGTTTGAGAGAGCTATCAACAAAGGGGATCCCCTGACGGTCATGTGCGCTTACAATAGAGTCAATGGAGATTACTGCAGTGAGCACCAGCATTTATTGATTGATATCTTGAGGAGGGAATGGGGCTATGCTGGTGCACTCATCTCCGATTGGGGTGCTGTCAACGATCGTGTAAAAGCATTAAAAGCCGGTCTAGACGTAGAGATGCCGGGAGATAATCCAAGGAACGACGATTTGATATTAAAAGCGGTAAAAAACGGTGAGATTTCAGAAAAAAAATTAGACGAAACCGTCAAAAGGATCCTAAAGATAATACGAAGGACTTCGGACGGCGCCGAAGACGGATTCACTTACCACCGATCGGCACACCACGAAAAGGCAAGGGAGATCGCCGCTGAAGGTACCGTTCTGTTGAAGAACGAAGGTGATGTTCTACCTCTCAAAAAAGGAAGATCTATCGCAGTTCTAGGAGAGTTAGCTAAGAAACCAAGGTACCAGGGAAGCGGCAGTTCCATGATACGCCCGAATACTCTCGACCGGCCTTTGGAAGAATTAAAAAGATCTTATAAAGATCCTAAAAATATCAGATTCGCGCAGGGTTATCGGCTGAAAGAAGATCGTATCGATCCTGATTTGATGGAAGAAGCGGTCGATTTAGCGGGTTCTTCCGATATCACCATCATCTTTGCAGGCTTACCGGCCCGCTATGAATCGGAGGGATTCGACAGGGATCACATGAAGATACCTAGTAACCAAAATATCCTCATAGAAAAAGTAAGTGAGGTGAGCGACCAAGTGATAGTCATCTTGCAGAACGGAGCGCCGGTGGAGATGCCTTGGATAGAGGATGTAAAAGGAATCATAGAGGCATATCTAGGCGGAGAGGCGGGAGGCGGCGCTGTAGCTGACATCATCTTAGGGTTGAAGAATCCCAGTGGGAAACTGGCCGAAAGCTTTCCTTACCGATTGGAAGATAATCCATCCTATCCTTATTTTCCCGGAGGTAAAAACACGGTCGAATACAGAGAGAGCATATTTGTAGGTTACAGATATTATGATCACGCTGATGTAGACGTGATGTTCCCTTTTGGCCACGGCCTGAGTTATACCGATTTCGAGTTATCTGGATTATGGATAGAAGAAGACGAGTGGGACGGAGAAGGCGAATTAGATCTTAAGTGCGCTATCAAAAATACTGGAGATCGGCCGGGGAAGGAAGTTGTTCAGGTTTACGTCGAAGCCTGTGATTCGAATATTTTACGGCCCCCGAAAGAGCTCGGTGCCTTCAAAAAGGTGAGATTGGAGCCTGGAGAAGAGAAGATCGTCACGTTTTCACTGGAACCAAAAGTATTTTCATATTACAACACATCCGAAAAAAGATGGGTCCTAGAGTCGGGCGTATTCAATATCTTGGTGGGAAGATCTTCTAGAGACATCGTTCTACAAGAAGATATCGTGGTTGCTGGGAATGAAAAAGTCGGAGTCATGACAGATGCATCAGTTCGAACCGCCTATCTTGAGTTACCAGGTAAAAAAATATGTCGAGATGTGTTCGAAGAGCTTTACGGTAAGTCCCTTCCACCGCATAACGAAGGTTTTCAAAAACCCTATGATATGAATACCCCGCTAGGTGCGGTTAGAGACACACCTGTCGGAGAAAGATTGTTTTCTGAAGTCCAGAAAGCTATAAAAGAGAGGTCAAAAGATCATGAGCAGATGACATCTATGATGCAGAACATGATAAAAGAGATGCCTATACGCAATCTTCCAGTATTCAGTCAGGGAGAGATCGACTATCCCATGACGGAAGCATTTCTGAAGATGATCAACGGGCATTACCTCCATGGAGGTTTTCAGCTGATGAAATCTATGATAAGTAAAAAAAGTTTGAGAGGATAAGTTCGAACCGATATCACGGGCATATTGATCTCCCGGGTTTTGAACTATAAGTTACGATTTTTACATGAGTAAAAAAACACTAAAAGTGATACAAAACGAGATGAGGGATAATTATAAATAGCACCTTTGCACATATGTGCAAGTAGTTACACAATCACGATAACCTCCCCCCTTCCCTCCCTATCATATCACGATACTCACCCTCCCTCCCTTTTTTCTATTCTCTGATATCTCATAGAGGATAGTTAGTTTCTCACTTTTGCGTACAATAAACAATCTCTATACTCATCGTCACGTAAGTATGCCTTCTTCATCAAACCCTCTTCTGAATAACCACATTTTTCAGCTACCTTCACACTGGCAATATTTTCGGGTTCCATGAGTATCTGCAAACGTAGGAGGCCTAATTCCTCAAAAGCTATCTTCTCCAACTTTTTCACCGCTTTAGTGGTAATACCATACCCCCAATACGATCTATCCAAAAAGTAACCTATCTCACCGATATGTTCTCGGTGCTGGTCGATCATTATCCCACAGGCACCTACTACTTCACCCTCGTAGATGATAGCATAGTTGTACTCCAAACCTTCCTTTCTTTTTTTCGAATTCTTTCTTAACCACTCTCGCTCCTCCTCGACGGAATCCACATGGACCTCAAAAAATTCAAAGTCTGGGTTGTTCAATATCTCATAGAACCTCTCGGCATCGGAAATCTTTTGATACCTTAATTCGACCATGTTATATATACCGTACGATCATCGATAAAAGCATATCGGTTGATTCCATCAAAGAATTATAGGTGATATGGCCGTGAATTTATAGAGGTGAAAGATACAATATTTTCATGACATGACTCATTCAGTTTTTTAGACTATTGACGAAATGCGGTTTCGACAATTTTATATAGGCCCCTTTCATACACCGAGATAATATGACGGAATTGAAAGAAAAAATTGCAGGAGAGATAACCATTTCCGAAAACCCCGGGGATGTTATCAAAAAATGGAGAAAGATGTTTCAAGTTTCCCAGGTAGAGCTTGCTTCCCATATGGATGTAGCCTCTTCCGTGATCAGCGACTACGAAAAAGGAAGACGTAAACCGGGCACACCCCTGGTCAAAAAGATCGTAGAATCGCTCATCGAGATAGATAACGAAAAGGGAGGCGAGGTCATAGAAAGGTTTTCTAAGCCGGGACAGGAGGGAATTTTGAGTATAGGTGAATTTGCCAAATCGATACCTCTGACTACAGTGGTAGAAAATGTTGAAGGGGAATTCATATCTGAAGGAAAATGGGAGAAGGAAATATACGGATACACGGTCATAGACAGTATCAAGGCCATATTGTCCATGAAATCCTTTGATTATCTGAGTATATACGGATGGAGTACCGAACGGATATTATTCTTCAAAGGCGTCGAACACGGTAGGTCTCCACTGATAGCTATACGTTCTACTCCTTTGACTCCCGCCGCAGTGTCTTATATCAAACCAAAAAAAATAGATGAATTATCATTAAAACTTGCTGAAGAAGAAGGCGTACCTTTGATAAGAACCGATCTTGAAGTCGATGAATTGATTAAAAGATTAAAAAATGGATGTGAACTACCATGAAGCCAAAAGAAGAAGTTGGTATAAAGGGATATGCAGGTTACGTACCAAAATACAGGATAAAACCAAAAGATATAGGTGAAGTCTGGGGTGAAGACGGAGAGGTCATGGGACGTGGTCTCAAAATCGAGAGTAAATCCGTACCGGCCCCCGACGAAGACGTGGTCACTATATCTACCCAGGCTGCTAAGTGGGCCATGCAGAGAGCGGATATCGATAGCGATGAAATAGATGCAATATATGTGGGCTCTGAATCCCATCCTTACGCGGTGAAACCCACCGCTACTATCGTAGCAGCTTCTTTAGCCGCTACGCCCCACTTGACCGCAGCGGACTACGAGTTCGCCTGTAAGGCGGGTACCGCCGCATTTCAAACTTGTATGGGATTGGTGAGCTCAGGCATGATAACAAACGGTATAGCTATAGGTGCGGATACATCTCAAGGCGCCCCGGGTGATGCTCTAGAATATTCCACTGCGGCTGGAGGAGCGGCTTATATAATAGGGGCAGGTGATCTCTTGGCTAAGTTAAAACATACATGTTCTTACACTACGGATACACCGGATTTTTGGCGTAGAGAAGGCAAGAAGTATCCTGAGCATGGCGGTAGATTTACCGGTAAGCCGGCCTACTTCAAACATGTGACCAACTGTACCAATAAACTTTTTGAAGAGACCGGCAAAGGACCTGAAGACTTCGACTATGCGGTATTTCACCAACCTAACGGCAAATTTCCAAGAAAAGCGGCAAAAAAGATCGGGTTTTCTCAGGAGCAAATAGAACCAGGATTGCTTGTGACGCGTATAGGAAACACCTATTCCGGCGCAGTGCCTTTGGGTTTAGCCGCAACTCTGGATCAGGCAGATCCTGGAGACAACATACTGGTGACCGGCTACGGTTCGGGTGCGGGATCGGATAGTTTTGATATCGAAGTTACAAAAAATATCAAAAAGATAAAAGATCATAAAGTACCAACGATAAAGGAGATCATATCTGAAGAGGAATTCATATCCTATTCTATCTATGCTAAGTTCAGAGAAAAGATATCTGCTGGAGGTGAGTGATTTGAGAGATGTAGCTATAATAGGTGTTGGAGAAACGCGATTAGGCGAACTTTGGGACAAATCTTTGAGGGAACTAGGCATCGAAGCCGGTCTTAAAGCATTAAAAGACGCTGGTTTGAAAGGAGACGAAGTGGAAAAGTTATATGTGGGCAACATGTCCGCGGGTAAACTCATAGACCAAGAACACATAGCCCCTTTGATAGCGGATTATGCAGGTATAAGCGAAGTACCCTCTACTAGGGTAGAATCTGGAAGTGCATCAGGTGGCATAGCCTTGGCCGAGGGGTTTAAAGCGGTAGCTTCCGGTATGGAGGATATCGTTGTGGTGGGTGGAGCTGAAAAGATGACCGACGTAGGTGAGCAGGAAGCAAAAGACATACTTTCATCTACCGCGGACCAGGAGTGGGAGACGGTTTTTGGAGCCACCTTTGTTTCTTTATATGCCATGATGGCAAGATATCATATGGAAAAATACGGAACCACCAAGGATCAATTGGCTCAGGTCGCTGTAAAAAATCATTCCAACGCCGCAAAGAACCCTAATGCACAGTTCCCTAGAGAAATAAAGAAAGAATTCGTAAAAAATGCACCCATGGTGGCGGACCCTCTAGGTATGTTCGATTGTGCTCCCATCTCAGACGGTGCGGCATCTGTGGTCCTCTGTCCTGCGGAAAGGGCGGAAAGCTTCCATGGAAAACCGGTGAAGATAGCAGGTATCGGACAAGGAGGCGACTACATGTCGGTCCATGAGAGAAAACATATCTGTACCATGAAAGCCACAGAACGTGCTGCTAAAAAAGCTTACAGCAGAGCAGGTATCGGACCTCGGGATATCGATTTTGCAGAAGTACATGATAATTACACCATAACCGAGATAATGTCCATAGAGGACCTGGGATTCTTCAAAAAAGGTGAAGGTGGTAAGGCAACAGAAGAGGGTAAAACGGATATCAACTCCCACATACCTATAAACACTTCCGGCGGTCTGAAGGCAAAGGGACGACCGGTGGGTGCCGTTGGTTTAAACCAAGCGGTAGAGGCGGTGTTGCAGTTGAGAGAAGACGCCGGAGAAAGACAGGTGAACGAACCGAGATACGGTCTGATACATAATATTGGCGGGACTGGAGCAAGTTCGATAGTACATATATTGAAGAGGTGGTCATGATGCCCATACCAAGATTTTGGCGAGAGATCAAACAAAGATACAAGGGGATAGGTTCAGTCTGCAAAAATTGTGAGAAGATGTATTTTCCTCCTAGAAAGATCTGCCCCGAATGCAGAAGGGAGAGTTTCCAAAATATGGAGCCGGTTGAACTAGATGGAAGAGGTGAAGTGGTAACTTATACCGAGATACATGAACCGCATACCGAGTTCGATAAACACTCTCCCTATATCATGGCCATCGTGGAGATGAAAGAAGGGGTAAGATTGACCGGACATCTTGTGAACGTTGACCTCGAAGATGTCGAGTCGGGTATGAAGGTAGAGGCGACCATGAGGAAGCTCGGTGAAGAGAGTAGAGACGGGATGATATACTACGGATACAAGTTTTGGCCAGTAGATGAATAGCAAAATTTAAAAAATCATCCCTATTCTCATGCTATCATGGACGTATTAGATGCCGTAGATAAAAGGAAGAGCGTTAGATCGTACACTGGAGAGGCGATAGACCAAGACGACCTAGATAAGATGTTAGAGGCGGCTAGACAGGCTCCATCAGCGAAAAATCTACAGCCGTGGAAATTTATAGTCGTTATCCATCCAACGGTCCTCAAAGACCTTGTATCCATATGTTGTGACCAAGCCTTCGTGCAGGATGCCGGCGCATTCATAATCGGAATGGCTAAAGATAAAAAATGGGCCAATACCGACCTAGTGATAGCCATGGATCATCTATCACTTGCCGCTGTAGAACTAGGATATGGAACATGTTGGATAGGATCCTTTGATCATGATGCCCTGAAAGAGAAGGTGGACCTTCCTGAAGATCATGATGTCAAAGTATGCATGAGTATAGGTATACCGGCTGAAGAACCACAGTCGCCCACAAAAAAGAGTATAGACGAATTGGTCGAGTGGATCGAGATATAGTGAACTCTCGATCAGGCGATATCTTTTTCACGAAGTCCGGTTTCAATAGGGAAGTTGCTCATGCTCTTTTAGAAATTCCTTTTCCGCCATCTCTCTTAGCTCCGTTCTTCTTATCTTACCGCTTATGGTCTTCGGAAGTTCATCAACGAATTCGATCTCCCTTGGATACTTATAAGGCGCGGTAACTTTTTTTACGTGGTCCTGCAGTTCTTTTTTTAGCTCTTCACTGGGTTCGTAATCGTCGTTCAGTATTATGTACGCTTTGATTATCTTCGTTCTGATCTCATGAGGAGCACCTATGACCGCGGGCTCCTGCACCGCAGGATGCTCCTGCAGAGCACTTTCTACTTCAAATGGACCTATCCTGTATCCTGAAGCTTTGATGACATCATCATCTCTACCAACGAACCAGAAATATCCGTCCTCATCTTTGTAGGCCTTATCTCCTGTGTAATACCATCCATCATGGAAGACGCTCTCTGTTTTTTCGTCGTCCTTCCAGTACTCTTTGAAAAGACCAGGAGGTCTTTCAGGTTCGATTTTTAATGCTATGTGGCCTTCTTCACCGATATCTGCTTTATTTCCCTGGTCATCTAGTATATCCACTTCGTGTCCAGGTGTCGGCTTGCCCATGGAACCGGGTTTGACCTTCATGGTAGGATAATTAGCAACCAATGCCACGGTCTCCGTTTGCCCGTAATAGTCGTATATCCTGAGTCCGGTGTACTCTTCCCATTTATCTATGACATCTGGATTCAAGGGTTCGCCGGCACTTAAACAGTGTCTTAAAGAAGTTAGGTTATAACTCTCCACATCCTGATTTATCATCATCTTATATATGGTCGGAGGTACACAGAATGTTGTGATATCGTGATCTTGAAGAATCTTGAGAGCCTTATCTGGATCGAACCTACCGGTTATGTTCTGCTGTACAACCGTAGCACCCACTATCCACTGTCCAAATAATTTGCCCCAAACGGCCTTAGCCCAGCCATTATCAGCGATGGTCCAGTTTATATCGTCTTTCCTGAGATCCTGAACGAATCTCGCTGTAACTTCATGGCCAAGTGGGTAAGAATGTGTGTGAAGCACCATCTTAGGTTGACCAGTGGTTCCCGAAGTGAAGTAGATTAGTAAAGGGTCTTCGCTCTTCGTTGCTTCTACATCTTCACGACTAAGCTTTGAAGACGCTTCGTCCATGAGTTCCTCAAAGTCTTTCCAGTCTTCTCTTTTATCTTCAGCGCCCACCAAGATGAAATTCTCAAGAGATGACATCTTCTCATGGTCTCTCACGTCATCAACTTTTTCATGATTGGACCAGTCGGTTACGATGGTGTTAGCTTTTGATCTGTTTACTCTATATGTGAGATCTTCCGATACGGCTAAGTTGGGAGTAGGGATCGGTATCGCACCTAGTTTTATCATACCGAGCACGACTACGTACCATTCTGGTACTCTATGGATCAGAACCATAGCTCTGTCGCCCTTTTTGAGCCCAAGATCTCCTAAAACATTTGCAAATCTGTTGGATAGATCACTCAATTCCTTGAAAGTGTGCCTTTGGGCTTTTTCGCCAGAATCGTCTATGGATATCAATGCATCCTTGTCAGGCATCTCTTTGGCTCTTTCATCGAGTTCATCGAATGCAAAATTATAGTATTCGGGAACGTCCCATCCGAACTCTTCTCTTACCTTTTCATAATCATGCACGTTATGTTCTTCAGCCATATTGATCGGGCTTAATTCAAAGAAGGTGATAGATAAAATTTTCGGCCTCGGACTAGAATTTTTTACTAAAGAGAGATAGTTCAAACTGATCAGGACTTCGTAACTTTTTTATAAATGTTTGATTATACCTATTTATGGAGTTACTAAGTCTTTCCCTCTCGAATTTCCAGCTCTACGGCTTGATCTTTCTTTTAGGAAGCTTCTCAGTGGCTTCACTCAGCGATCTAAAGAGGATGAGCGCTCAAAGGGAATTCTTGGAGATTTGGTTGTTATTTAGTTTGGTTTTTTTGGGAAACGATATTTTCATAGGGTACACTGAAGGAGCGGACTTGACCATATATATCAAGTGGGGTTTGATCGGAGTATTTCTTATACTTTGGTTCTTTAAAGTTATTTTAAAAACAGCCGTTGGCGACGCTTTGGCTTGTGTAGCTGTGATGTCATTATTGACTCCTCTGTTCATTATTATCTTTTTAATTTTTTTGAAGCTATCTGAGGCGTTGATGGGGCCTCTTCTCAAGGCGATGTTTGGAGGAAAAGATAGTTATCCTTTCCTGCCCGTGGTGAGCATAGCGACGATCATAACTTTAATTGTTGGACTCAGAGCATCGGATTGGATAGAAAGATTCTTGTGAATGGTAGTAAAAAAAAGTAAAAAAAGAAAAAAGAGTTTTTTTACTGTTGGACCTTGTTTTTTAATTCTTCAACGATCTCGGGGTTACGCAGCGTCGAAGTATCTCCTGCGGATTCGCCCTTTTCCAGTTTCTTCAGTATCCTTCTCATGATCTTACCGGATCGCGTTTTTGGT